>Ga0316613_10000039_pt1 | contig 187303 bp, 184 predicted proteins | sample OWC_soil_day10_C_2_FD_207647 | JGI IMG/M metagenome (GOLD analysis project Ga0316613, IMG submission 207647) | Wetland soil microbial communities from Old Woman Creek delta, Ohio, United States - OWC_soil_day10_CT_b | ecosystem: Environmental > Terrestrial > Soil > Wetlands | place: USA: Ohio... | reverse complement strand
CGCCCGCTGAAAACGGCAAGGAAGTGCTCTATCCGGGCCAATCGACGGCGCGCATCCGCAAGGATCATCGCGCCAACGGCATCGTCGTCGACGACGGCGTGTGGGCCGAAGTGTTGGCGCTGGCCGGCCGAAAAGGCTGACGGCTGTTTCCCGCCGGTTCCTGCCGATGTTCTGGCAGAAATCGGTGGCTTACGCCGCTTCGAAAAAATCAGGAAAGCGTGCCGCGATATCGGGAAGCGAAACAATGATCTCGCGCAGATGGCTGCGCGTCGCTGCGGCGGCTGCGGTCGGGTCGCCTGCTTCGATGCCGTCGACCATGCGGGTGTGTTGCTCGATGATCAAGGGCAGCGGAGTGGCATCATCCAGGCTGAGGTAGCGGATGCGATCCATCTGTGCCTTGATGTTTTCGATGACTCGCCAAGCGTGGGCTCGTCCAACCGACAACGCGATGGTGCGATGAAATTCCTCGTCGAGCGCCAGAAATTCCTCGTTATGTCCGTGCTCCATCGACTTTTGCTTTTCGATCAGCTGGCGCAAGTCCTTGATTGCGCTGGGCGGGGCCGAGGTGGCGGCTTCCTGGGCCACGGCGACCTCGATCGCTTCGCGCACAAAGCGCGCGTCGAGTACGTCGGCAACTGAAATCTTGACGACAAATGTCCCTCGCTGCGGTTGGATACTGACCAGGCGTTCCTCTGCCAGTTTGATGAAGGCTTCGCGCACCGGCTGGCGGCTGGTTGAGTTCTGCCGCGCGATTTCGGCTTCCGATAGTGCCTGGCCGGGACGAAGCTCGCCGCGAATGATTGCTCCGCGCAAGTGGTGATAGAGTTGGGTGCCGATCGAGACCGACTCGATGTGCCGGAACGAGCGACGCGAAGGCTTTTGTGGTTTGGCTGTTTCTTGCATTTTTGACGATCTGTCTTTTCGAGCATGCCGCTTGGTACGCGACTCTACCATACATGTATGGTAATAACAATCTTGTCATATCGCGCCGTTTCAGGGCAATCCTCTCGCGGCGTACCAAAGCGGTTGTTGCTTGAGGGCTGACGAGCTGAGCGATGCTTGTCGGATCCGCGCTGAGGTTTCAATCGCCGACCGCTGGTGCTGGAGTCAGGCCCCTTTCTGGTAGGTGCCGACCAACTGTGCCTGCGTCAGAATGTGGCCCTTCATCGCCTGTTCCAAGGTCTTTCTGTTCGGTTTCTCAAGGTCTGCCAACATCTGGTCAAGCGCGTAAAGGGTGTGAACGTAGCGGTGCCGACCAATCGGCGGACAGGGACCGCCGTAGCCGACCCGTTGCCAGTCATTACATCCCTCAAGTGTTCCGGCCGGTAGCGACTGGACGGACTCGGGGAGTCCGGAGCAACTGGCAGGCAGGTTATACAGCAGCCAATGAACCCAGATTGTCCGCGGGGCGGCGGGGTCCGGCGCGTCGGGATCGTCAACAATCAAGGCCAAGCTCTTTGTCGCCGCCGGGACGCCGCTCCACTCAAGCGGCGGTGAAATGTTCAGCCCCTCGCAGGTGTATCGCTTCGGGATCGATCCGCTTTCCGAGAACGCGGGTGAGGTAATCTTCATGGCCATATATTGCTCCTGTGTCGAGTAGCTAAGGTTTGGTTACGACATCGAAGTTCGGGGGCGCTCTCTGCCTTTGTTTGCTGCGCGAATGCTACGACGAACCTGTCTCTTTCGCCAATTCCCTTCGCCAGCCTCTCGCCAAGGATGGGAGCGACATGATTTACCCTATGACCTGCTTGGTCGGGCATCGGGCCGCCGACTTTTTTCATCGATTTTCATAATTCGAATATGATGCAGTAGCGCAAAGGCTTGTGCCGCTGGGGCATAGGCAAGATGCAGCAAGAGTTGCACCGACTCCGGCAAATTACGACCGGATTCATAGCGTGAGCCGCCCGATTGCGTCACTTTAATGCGCTTCCAAAACTCGGACTGGTTTAGCGCGAGCTTCTTGCGCAGGGTGAGGGCCGCTTCGCCAGTCGTCAGAAAAAGCTTCGGCGCTTTGGATGTTTTGGTCGGCATGCTTGAAGCTCCTATGACAATCAACGACGGAGAGAAATGCACTCCTTCGGAGTTCCCATTGTCATATATTGTGCCATGTTAAGCAGGGGAAAGTAGCCCACCAGAACATGAACCGCTACGGCGGCCTTGCTCATCTGGCGCGCTCGGGCCGGCTTGCGATATCTGAATTGGCAATCCGACCATTTGCGCGGACCGGCAGTTCGTTTTGACACTTCCGGCCGTTGCGCCTAAATTCGACCAAAATCTCGGGCTGGCCGACAAAAACCATGAGAAACTGACTGGCCCGCTCTTGGCGTCTTGAATGCCTCGTTTTGCGGTGCCGCGTTTAGCCATGATTGCCATGGTTTTTATGTGGGTCTTGCGGATATGATTTCGTCAGTTACGATCGTTTTTAAGAAAATCGACATGAAATGCAACATCACGACCATTGGGGGAGGGACCGGGACCTTCAATGTGCTCTCCGGGCTCGGAAAGAATACGGGGCTTAATCTCGCCGCCATTGTAACGGTCGCTGATTCGGGAGGTTCTACGGGAGAATTGCGCGACGAGTTTGGCATTCTGCCGCCAGGCGACGTGCGGCGTGCCATCGTGGCGCTCGCCAAGGATACCGAGGTGGTCCGTCGGCTTTTTGAATACCGGTTCAAGGTGGGGCGTAGCATCGCCGGGCATACGGTCGGCAATCTTCTGCTCACTGCGCTTTCCGATATCATGGGGGATTTCGAGCGCGGAATAGAGGAGCTCTCCGAGATGTTCGACGTGCAGGGCAAGGTCATTCCAGTGACCCTTGACAGTGTGCACCTCGGCGTGACTCTTGAAAATGGAGAGCGGATCGTTGGGGAAACGGATATCGACATCCCGAAACACGACGCGACCATCCCGATCAAGGACGCGTTTCTGCTCGGCGGTGGGCTCCTTAACCCGCGAGCGAAAGAGGCTCTCGAAAACTCAGACTATGTGATCATCGGCCCGGGCGATCTGTATACGAGCATTATTCCGAATCTCCTTTGTGACGGAATGGTCGATACGATCCGCAATGCCTCGGCAAAGATCATCTACGTTTGCAATGTCATGACGAAACACGGCGAGACGGATGGGTTCTTTGTCGAAGATTTTGTCCGCGTTCTTGAGCAGTACATCGGCGAGGGCCGGATTGATTACCTGCTCGTCAATACTGGCGAACTCAGAGCGGATTTGCTCAAGAAGTACGATGCCGAAGGCAAGACACCGGTGCGGCTCCGTGATCGCGACTCGCTTGCCGGGAAAGGCATCAAGGTCATCGAGCGCGACTTTACGAGCGATACCGACTATATCCGCCACGATCCGCGAAAACTCGCGCAGACCGTTGAAGACTTCGCGAGCGGTTGGATCAAGTAGGTCGTGGCGAACGTGTCGCGAACAGCCTTCGCTGGCACACGCGTCGGGTGAGCCGCTTCGATCGGCTCAAGCTTGGCTCGCGGAGGCCCACTGGGCACGCATCGATTCGCTGTCATCCCTGCCGGCCAGCCACCCAGTGTAGGCTGCGGCGTCGAATGCGACCAAGCGCACCGTGCTGAACATCCCGGCCAGTGCCGCGCATACCGCCTGCTGCAGCCGCCACATTAGCGGTTCGCGATTAGGCAGCGATTTCCAGTCGTCCAGTCTTTCGTACCAGATGATGAAGACGGCTTCGGGTACGCCCTTGTCTTTGATCTGCTGGCGTATGGTGTCAGCGGTGGCGGCCAGCGCCGTCGAGCGCCAGTCGACCAGTTCGGTGATTCGGCGCGCAAGGTCGGCGGGAATCGGTTGCTCGCCGTCTTCCCATTGCCGCCACTGCTGATCAGAGACGCCTTGGGGGCGTTCGGAGCTGGCGGCGACAAATAGGGCGGCTTCCTGAGTGGTAAAGAAAAGTAGGCGACGCAGCGCCACAAGGGTCGTTGGTGTCATTCGTTGCAGCTCCGGTAGGCATCACACCCGCTGTTGGCTATCCTGCGTTGCTCGTCAGGCGCTTAACGCGAGCTTGCTCCTGTTTATGTAATATGAATAATTATGGTGTATTGTGCTATTTCGGGATTGATCGATACACCAAGTCAGCTTTTTGGGGGGGCGCTTCCAGATGTTTGGGCACACGATGGTCATGGCCAAAATGCAAAAAGCCTCGCAAGAAAAAAACCTGCGGGGCTTTGTATTTTTTGGCTCCTCGACCTGGGCTCGAACCAGGGACCTACGGATTAACAGTCCGGCGCTCTACCAACTGAGCTATCGAGGAACAACGAAGCGCGCATTCTAGACACTCACGGATCTTTCGTCAAGCAAATGGATCACGATCTTATCTATGCCAAGACCGCCTCCGGTGAGGCGGCTATGCTTCAGCGAACGCGCGTGATGCAGAGAAATGTGCGCATGGTTCTGATCCTCGTCGACAGCCAATCAACAGTCGCAGATTTGTGCCTGAAAACAGGCAACCCACAGCTTACCGAGAACGCTTTGTCCGAGTTGGAAAAGGGCGGGTTCATCGAGCCGAGGGGGGAACCCGACTCAATGTGGGCTGAAAGCACAAAAGTGGCACAAGAGGTCCGTGCGGCGGCAGATAGCCATAGAAGGGTCGAGATCGCTCGAGCCGCATCCAGGGCGCTTACCGAGCCGCCAGCATCTGACGTTGCGATATCTACGCCAGCTCTCGTCAAAACCGCTGAGCCAAGCGATTTGTCGATATCAAGAAGCTCCCTTGGGGCGGCTCAAACAGGGCAAGTTTCTTCCTCCGTTTGTCCAGAACCTCAAACGGGAAGCTTTTCCGACGCGCAATCACAAGCCCCAAGAGTGTCTGCGCCCTCTTTTGTTGAACGCGTTAAAGGGTTTTTTACGAAGCAGAAGTCGAATATCACCAAGGCCGAAGCATTCTTTGTCGAGAGCCTGAGGCCGCTTCCGCCCAGTGACGATCGGCGCGAAGAGGAAGCAAGGATTCCCTCTGTTGAGATTATCAGAACATCGGTTCCCCGCGTGATCTGGAACGCCGACGAGGTCAAGCCGATAAGACGTGGCCAGGCTCAGTCGATAGGCTGGCCGGCGACCGTTGTTTTGGGAATTGCCGGTGTGCTGGCAGTGGCGTTTGTGACCGTTCTTTTGTTTCCGTACGACAGTTATCTACCCGAGCTTGAGATCGCTATTTCAAACGCTTGCGGTCGGTCGGCCAAAGTGGGGTCGCTGCATCTAGACGTTTATCCTCAAGCGGGCATCGTTCTCGGCGATGTGCGCATCGGTGCTGGCCAAAACGAAATACGCATCGACGAAATACGTCTGCAGCCTGCGCTTGGAACACTGATGGCCGCGAGAAAGATTTTTCGGGAGGTGGTCGTCAGTGGCGTCTCGCTTCCTGTTGAAATGATTGCCGGCTTGCCTAGCGTTTTTTCGGCCTTGTCCAACTCATCCTCCCGGTTTGGTCTTGGTCATCTCAGCCTTGAGAGGGCCGATATTTCATTTTCCGGGCTTGGCTTCTCGAACCTGGGCGGGGAGGCCAGGTTGTCTGCCGATGGACAGCTTCAGTCGTTGCGGCTGCGCTCTGCCGATCGCAGTTTGAACCTCGTGGCGACCCCGCTGGCACAAGGGGTTGGTCTCGTTGTGGAAGGCTATGGCTGGCGTCCCGTGCCGGGCTCACCTTTCCTTTTTGATTCGGTCAATCTGAACGCGGCTTTTGAGAACGGGACGCTGACGATCAAGAGCATGGCGTTACGAATTTTCGATGGCTTGATCGAAGGGGGCGCGGTCTTGAGTGCTGGTCAGGCGCCGAGCATCGTCGGCGAAGTATCCTTGAAACGGGTCAATGCCAGTCGGCTGGGGGACGCGATCGGACTCGGCCAACAATTTGGCGGAGAAATCGCCGGGAAAATGCGCTTTTCGACCAAGGCCGAATCGTGGGCGTCGATTTTTTCAGCGATCGACGGTGACGGTGAGTTCTCCATGCAACGAGGAAGCATCGGTGGAATTGACTTGGTCGAGGCGGCGCGCAGCGTGTCCAGAGCGCCGATACAAGGGGGGGCGACGCGATTTGAAAACCTCTCGGGAGCAATCAAGTTGACGCCAGAGCGCTATCAGTTTTCGGGTCTGGTGCTCAACTCCGGTTTGATGCAATCGACCGGATATCTCAACGTCAGCCGCGAACTTACGGTCAGCGGCAAAATGGAGTTGAAAATGCGCGGAACCGCAAATCAGGCGCGCGTTCCGATTTCAATCAGCGGTTCGCTCAAGTCGCCGACGGTTCAGGCCGGCCGAGGCGGATAGTCGCGACCAAACGAAAACGCCGACGGCGCGCTATAGCGCCGTCGGCGTCTTGGACCGCCCGGTCTTTAAAGAACGGCAGCGATGGCGTCGGCCACGTAGTCGATATTCTTCGTATTCAACGCAGCCAGACAGATGCGGCCGGTGCTGACGGCGTAGATCCCGAATTCCTTCTGCATGCGAGCGACCTGGTCGGCGGAAAGTCCGGTATAGGAGAACATGCCGCGCTGCTTGATGATGAAGGAGAAGTCCTGGGCCGTTCCCTTGGCCGCCAGTTTCTCGACCAGGCTGCTACGCATCGCGCGGATGCGCAGACGCATGCCGGCCAGGTCATCTTCCCACATCTGGCGCAGTTCCGGGCTCGACAGTACCGCGGCAACGACTGCGCCGCCATGGCTCGGCGGGTTGGAATAGTTTGACCGGATGACGCGCTTGATTTGCGACATCACGCGCGCCGATTCATCCTTCGCCGCGGTGACGATCGACAAGGCGCCGACGCGCTCGCCGTAGAGCGAGAACGACTTTGAGAAAGAACTCGACAGGAAGAACTGCAGGCCGGAAGCGGCAAACAGGTTGAGCGCCAACGCATCTTCGGCTATCCCGTCGGCAAAGCCCTGATAGGCCATGTCGATGAAGGCGACCAGTCCGCGCGCGCGGATGGCCTCGATGACTTCACGCCACTGGTCGGCAGACAGGTCGGCGCCCGTCGGGTTGTGGCAGCAGGCGTGCAACAAGACGATCGCGCCGGCCGGCAGGGTGTCCAACTTGGCTTTCATCCCCGCGAAATTCACGCCGCGGGTCGCCGCGTCGTAATAGGGGTAGGCCTCGACCTTGAAACCCGATGATTCGAAAATGGCGCGGTGGTTTTCCCAGCTCGGATCGCTGATATAGACCGTGCTATTGGGCAGCAGCTGCTTGAGGTAGTCGGAGCCGACCTTGAGCGCGCCGGTGCCGCCCAGTGCCTCGGCGGTAAGCACGCGGCCTTCGGCGAGCAGCGCCGAATCGTTGCCAAAGAGCAGTTTTTGTACTGCTTGGTTGTAGGCGGGCAGGCCGTCGATCGGCTGGTAGCCGCGCGCCGGTAGGCTTTCGACACGCGCTTTCTCGGCGACCTTGACGGCGCTGAGCAAGGGGATCTTGCCGTTATCGTCAAAATAAACGCCAACGCCGAGGTTAACCTTGGTCGCGCGGGAGTCGGCATTGAATGATTCGTTGAGTCCGAGAATTGGATCGCGAGGAGCCATTTCAACTGCGGAGAAGATTGATGAGGTCATGGGGATACTCTGTTCCGGTCTGCGTGGCGCAACTTGCTCGGTCGCATTGAAACTGCGCCACAGGTTAATCAATGGAGGGGGCTTGGCAGCGTCAATTGTCGTGCCAAGCGATGGCCAATGGAAAATCGACGTAGAATTCTAGCATGCCCAATTCACTTAAATCGCCCGAGCGCTCTCCGGTTGTCTGCTTTCCCGGCAGCCCTTTCCGTCTGCACCAGCCTTTTCAGCCTGCCGGTGATCAGCCGGAAGCGATCAATCGGCTGGTTGAGGGGCTCGAAGACGGCTTGTCCTTCCAGACCTTACTGGGCGTCACCGGGTCGGGAAAAACCTACACTATGGCCAACGTTATCGCTCGTACCGGACGTCCGGCACTGGTGTTGGCGCCCAACAAGACGCTGGCGGCGCAACTGTATGCCGAGTTCCGCGAGTTTTTCCCGGACAATGCCGTCGAGTACTTCGTTTCCTACTACGACTACTATCAGCCCGAAGCCTACGTTCCGGCACGCGACCTGTTCATCGAGAAAGATTCGTCGGTCAACGAGCATATCGAACAGATGCGCCTTTCGGCGACCAAGAGCCTGCTCGAACGACGCGATTGCGTGATCGTCGCGACCGTTTCCTGCATCTACGGGATCGGCGACCGCGACGAGTATCACAAGATGATTCTCACCATGCGCGTCGGTGATCGCCTGGGGCAGCGCGAGGTCATCAAGCGCCTGTCCGAGATGCAATACGAGCGCAACGAGATCGACTTCCATCGCGGTACATTCCGCGTTCGCGGTGACATCATCGATGTTTTTCCGGCCGAACACGCCGAGCACGCCATACGAATCTCGCTGTTCGACGACGAGATCGAAAGCCTGCAGTTGTTCGATCCGCTGACCGGGCATTTGCAGACGCGGTTGGCCCGCTTCACCGTTTTTCCCTCGTCGCATTACGTGACGCCGAGGGTCACCGTTCTGCGCGCCCTGGAAGCGATCAAGACCGAGCTGCGCGAGCGCATCGAGTTTTTCAACAGGGAGAACCGTCTGGTCGAAGCGCAGCGTATCGAACAGCGAACCCGTTTCGATCTGGAGATGCTCGACCAACTGGGTTTTTGCAAAGGGATCGAAAATTACTCGCGCTATCTGTCCGGTCGCCAGGCGGGGGATCCTCCGCCAACGTTGATCGATTACCTGGCCGCCGATGCGTTGATGTTTATCGACGAATCGCACGTCGCCATTCCGCAGGTCGGCGCGATGTTCAAGGGTGACCGCTCGCGCAAGGAGAATCTGGTCAATTATGGATTCCGGCTGCCGTCGGCACTCGATAACCGACCGCTCAAATTCGAGGAATACGAGGCCTTGCTGCGGCAGACCATTTTTGTCTCGGCGACGCCCGCCGAATACGAAAGTACGCACCAGGGCCAGGTCGTCGAGCAGGTCGTTCGCCCGACCGGATTGATCGATCCGGTCATCATCGTTCGCCCGGCGAACACCCAGATCGACGATCTTTTATCCGAAATAAGATTGCGCGTAGGGCAAGGCGAGCGGGTCCTGGTGACGACGCTGACCAAACGGATGTCCGAAGAGCTCACCGACTATTTGGGCGAGAACGGCGTTCGCGTTCGCTATTTGCATTCAGACATCGATACGGTCGAACGCGTTGAAATCATTCGCGATCTGCGCCTGGGCGAATTCGACGTATTGGTCGGAATCAACCTGCTGCGCGAGGGGCTCGATATCCCGGAAGTTTCGCTGGTGGCGATTCTCGACGCCGACAAGGAAGGCTTCTTGCGTTCTGAGCGCTCGCTGATCCAGACCATCGGCCGCGCCGCCAGGCACCTCAATGGGACGGCGATTCTTTACGCCGACCGCGTTACCGAGTCGATGCGACGCGCCATTTCGGAAACCGCGCGGCGACGCGAAAAACAGCTTCGTTATAATGACGAGCATGGCATTGTCCCGAAAGGGGTGAGCAAACGTATCAAGGACATCATCGACGGGGTTTACGATTCCGGGAATGCACATCGAGAGCTCAAGGCTGCGCAGCAGCAGGCCAGCTATGAGGCGATGAGCGAAAAGCAGTTGACCCGTGAACTCAAGCGCCTGGAAAAGGATATGAGCAATTACGCGAGAAATCTCGAGTTTGAAAAGGCGGCGGCAACACGCGATGAGTTGTTCCGCATCAAGGAACAGTTGTTCGGTGCGGCGGTACACGATAGCGGTGTTTGAGCCGAACCGACGCCAAGTTGCCGGGCGCAGGTGACCATTTCCTTGTGTTCAGCAGGAATGCGGTATTGAACCGATAGCCAGGCGCTTCGAGAATATCGTGTGAATTGATCTTTACACGGCCTCGAATCAGCTTGATGGAGAGTGGCTAGATGATTAAGGTGTTGTTTGTGTGCATGGGCAATATCTGCCGCTCGCCAACCGCTGAAGGCGTTTTTCGTCGTAAGTTGAGCGAGAAAAAGCTGGAAGACAAGGTTGACGTCGCTTCGGCGGGAACCCATGGGTACCATGTCGGGGAGGCGCCGGATCAGCGCACGCAACGGGCTGCTGCCCGGCGCGGTTATGATCTCTCCGGAATACGAGCGCGCAAGATTGCGCCGCAGGACATCGACTATTTCGATTTGATCCTGGCGATGGATCGAAACAGCCTTGAAGCGCTCCACCTCGTTTGCCCGCCCGAGCGTTACGATCGCCTGGGGTTGTTCATGGACTATTCAAAAAAATTCGACGATGACGAGGTTCCCGATCCTTATTACGGATTGGGCCAGGGATTCGATCTGGTGCTGGACATGGTAGAAGATGCGACTGATGGACTGGTCGAACTAGTCTGCGAGCGTTCTGCCGTGACACCTGAAACAGAGAAAAAGCCTATCCAGAGCCAGACAGGCGAGCAGTGAATAGCAAACGAGGCGCCTAGGCGCCTCGTTTGCTATGTCGTACGGCAGTTTGTTACTTGTGAGTTTCCACCATCACCAACGGTTCGTCCTGCGTGGCAACGGCAAGCTGACGCTTGCGCCGCGGCGCTGCTTCTTTGGGCGTCTCTTCAGGTTGCCACGCTTTGACCTTGTCACCGCTCGTTTCGACCATGACCAGACCGCTTGACTCAAGTGCCTTTTCGAGATCGACCACGGGCTCGATGGCGACCGCCACCGGGGCAACAACTTCCGGTTCGATGGCGACGACTGCTGGCGCCGTCACTGCGCTGGCCTCTTCGGCCGGCGCGACCACCGGTTTTACCTCTTCAACGACTGCCGGCTCTGGCGCCAGAACAGCCTCGGCGATCACGGCAGCCGGTTCTGGGAGCGTCGTGGTGGCAATAACAGGTGCTGGCGTGGCAATCTCGGCAGCGGCAACGGCGTGCGCTACAGCACGAACCGTCGCCTGGTCAGCAGCGATTGTCGCGACTGGCTCCTCGGTGCTGGGGGCCGATACCGCTGCAGGTGAAATCGCCACCTCGGCGTCGCTGCTCGCTGCAACGGGCTGTGTTGCGTCGCCGGCCTGAACTTCTGCCGGATTGTCGATCTTTTCGCTGCGGTCACGACGACCGCCGCGACGACCACGACGGCGGGAGCCGCCGTTGCTGCCTTCTTCAGAGACTTTTTCCGGAGTCTCGAGGTTTTCGAGCGCGTTGTTTTTCTCTTCAACAAGCTGCGCGCTCACCGCCTGATCCTTGCGCTCCGGGCGAGGCTCGCCACGTTGACGACGCGGCTCGCGGGGCTCACGCGCTTCCTTTGGCTCGCGCGGCTTCTCGTCACGCGCTGGCCGCGGCTCGCGGGCGGCCGGCTCACGGCTGGCACGCGGTTCGCGTCCCTCAGTCTCTTCGTCGCGCCTGTTGTTGCGTCCACCGCGGCGTCCATCGCGTTGTCCGTCACGCTGCGTATTGCTGCGCGGTTTTCTTTCCGGCTTTGGCGGCGGGACGGGTTCAGGGGGGCTGCTGAACCACCCGAGGATTGTGGCAATCAAGCCAGTCTTCGCTTTCTGTTCTGGACTCTTTTGCTTTTCGGCAACGATCGGGGCCGGCTGATCAGAGGTGATCCCCTTGATCGCTGCTTCCTGACGCGGTGCCTTGGCTTCGGCGACAGCCGTTTGCTTGGTGTCTTCCTCGGTCGGGACGTCGACCATCTTGTAGGAAGGCTTTTGCAGATCGTCCACATTCAACTCGTCGTGGCGCAGACGGGTGATGCTGTGTTGCGGCGTTTCAAGATGAACGTTGGGGATCAACAGCACATTGACCTTGTGCCGCAATTCGATGGCCTGGATATCCGGGCGCTTCTCGTTGAGCAGGAAGGTGGCGACATCGACGGGGACCTGTGTGTGCACCGCGGCCGTGTTGTCTTTCATGGCCTCCTCTTCGAGGATGCGCAGAATGTGCAGTGCGGCGGACTCAGCGCTACGAATATGGCCGGTACCGGAACAACGCGGGCAGGGGATGTAACTGGTTTCAGCGAGCGCCGGGCGCAGGCGCTGACGCGACAACTCCATCAAGCCAAAGCGGCTGATCTTGCCCGTCTGTACCCGCGCACGATCAAGGCGTAGGCCATCACGCAGGCGGTTCTCAACCTCGCGTTGATTGCGCTGACTTTCCATGTCGATGAAGTCGATGATGATCAGGCCACCGAGGTCGCGCAGTCGCAGTTGGCGCGAGACTTCCTCTGCCGCTTCCAGGTTGGTCTTGTAGGCCGTCTCTTCAATGTCTGCGCCGCGCGTGGAACGGCCGGAATTGACGTCGACCGAAACCAGCGCCTCGGTGTGGTCAATGACAATGGCGCCGCCCGACGGCAGGTTGACCTGGCGCGAGTAGGCGGACTCGATCTGATGCTCGATCTGGAAACGCGAAAAAAGCGGAACATCGTCGCGATAACGCTTGATGCGGTTAACCGTCGCAGGCATCACATGGGCCATGAACTGACTCGCCTGTTCAAAAACCTCGTCGGTGTCGATGAGGATTTCGCCGATGTCAGGCTGAAAGTAGTCGCGAATCGCACGAATGACCAGACTGCCTTCCTGGTAGATCAGGAAGGCACCCTTCTGCTGGTTGGCGGCGCCATCGATCGCCTTCCACAATTGCATCAGGTAATTGAGGTCCCACTGCAGTTCTTCGGCATTGCGGCCGATCGCCGCTGTGCGCGCGATCAGGCTCATTCCCTGGGGAACCTGCAACTGGTCCATGACATCGCGCAACTCGGCGCGTTCATCACCCTCGACGCGTCGCGAAACCCCGCCGCCTCTCGGGTTGTTGGGCATCAGCACCAGATAGCGACCGGCCAGACTGACAAAAGTCGTCAGCGCTGCGCCCTTGTTGCCGCGCTCGTCCTTGTCGACCTGAACGATCAGCTCCTGGCCTTCGCGCAGCGCTTCCTTGATCGTCGCGCGACTGGCTTCGACCCCGGGCTGAAAATAGGCGCGAGAAATCTCCTTGAACGGAAGAAACCCGTGACGTTCGGAACCGTAATCGACAAAGGCGGCTTCGAGGCTGGGCTCGATTCGGGTAATAACCGCTTTGTAAATGTTGCTTTTTTTCTGTTCCTTGGCGGCCGATTCAATGTCGAGGTCAACGAGTTTCTGACCATCGACAATGGCGACACGAAGTTCTTCGGCCTGTGTCGCGTTAAAAAGCATGCGTTTCATAAAAATGGGCTCCCGCGCGAAAAATACGAGGGGAGCGCCTTTTGCAGGCAGCGACGGATTAGTTGTGGGTGGGTCGCTTCATGGGCTTTCCGTATGGCAACTAATAGGAATCATTCGCTGAGTCTATTCTTATTCAAACCCTGAAAAATCAAGGCTGCTGAATCTGCTTGGGGCGATCCGAACGTGCTAGGCGCGCGCAAATCAAGTAGTATCGCTACTTTTGGTGAGCGTACTTAACCAGGTGATTTGCGCTGTTTGATCTTGCACAGGTTGGTGCAAGCGAGGCGGCTGATGCCTGCCGGAAAGTGCGTCGCAATTGCAAATGAATCGGCGCCGCTCGACGGTCTCACGGGTCAGCGCCTCTTTCAATCCGAGACGCAAATCAAGTCCAGTATATTCAAAATGGCCAAAGTAAGCAAAAATTCTGTATCACAGGCCATTATCAGCGAGGACGAGCAGGGGCAGCGCCTCGACAACTACCTGCTGAAAATCTGCAAAGGCGTTCCGAAAAGCCACGTCTATCGGATCGTTCGTAGCGGAGAAATCCGCGTCAATGGCAAACGCGCCGATGTTTCGTATCGTCTCCAGATTGGGGATGTTTTGCGCATCCCGCCAATCCGCATCGCGGTGCGCGAAGAAGAAATCGTTGCCGGGGCTGAAATCAAGGCTGAGCTTCCTGTGGCCTATGAGGACGAGGCTATTTTGGTGGTCGATAAGCCGTCGGGAATCGCGGTGCACGGCGGTAGCGGCGTCAGCTTCGGAGTCATCGAGGCGCTTAGGCGGCAGCGTCCGCAAGCGAGCTTTCTTGAACTGGCACACCGGCTCGATCGTGAAACGTCTGGGCTTTTGTTGATTGGCAAGAAGCGCTCGGCGCTCGTCGCGCTGCACGACATGTTTCGTGACGGCAGCGTCGGCGGCAACGGCCGCGGGGCGGACAAGCGTTACCTGGTGCTGGTCAAGGGGCGCTGGATGGACCCTTTGCGCAGCGTCAAGCTGCCGCTGCTCAAATATTTGCTGCCGTCGGGCGAGCGGCGAGTCCGCGTCGCCGATGAAGGCAAGGCGTCGCATACCGTCTTTCGTCTGATTTCGCGCTGGGAAAGTTACAGTCTGCTCGAAGCCGAGCTCAAGTCAGGGCGCACGCACCAGATTCGCGTGCATTGTGCGCATCTGGGTTACCCGATTGCCGGTGATGAAAAATATGGCGACTTTGTGCTCAACAAATCGCTGCCCAAGGAAGGGCTCAAACGCATGTTTCTGCATGCCTGGAAAATTAGCTTTCCGCATCCGATCAGCGGCAAGCCGATGGCGCTGGAAGCGCCCTTGCCCGACGTGCTTGAAGGGTTTTTGCAGCAACTCTCAAGCAAACAGAAACAGGATTATGGCCAAAAAATTTGATCTGCTGGTTTTTGACTGGGACGGTACCTTGCTTGATTCGACCGGCGCCATCGTCGAAGCGCTCCAGGCGGCGTGCCGCGACCTTGGTCAGCCCGAACCGTCCGACGAGCATGCCCGCTACGTGATCGGACTCGGGCTTGCCGACGCCTTGCGCCACTCGGTTCCCGGCCTGTCCGAGGAGCGGCTTCCGCAAATGGTCGAACGCTATAAATACCACTATCTATCACGTGATCATGAACTGCGTTTGTTTGACGGTGTTCGCGAACTGATTGCCCAACTGCATGAGTTCGGCTTCCTGTTGGCGGTAGCTACCGGTAAAAGTCGCAGGGGTCTTGATCGGTCGTTGTCGTGTAGTGGTTTGGACGTCTATTTTTCAACATCGCGTTGCGCTGACGAGTGTTTTTCCAAGCCTCACCCGCAGATGCTCGACGAGTTGATGGTGGAATTCGCGGTGCCGCCCGAAAGGACGCTGATGATCGGCGACACCACGCACGATTTGCAGATGGCGATCAATGCCGGCGTTGCCGGCTTGGCCGTCGACTATGGTGCGCATTCGCCCGAAGCGCTTGATGCCTTGAATCCGCTGGCGCGTTTGCACACTATTGCGGAATTGGCGCGATGGTTGGGAACGAACGCCTGATTTGAATGCCTGACGGCATAGCAAATGATTGGCGTTTGCGCAACACCGCCGACGAAAGTGGGCCTGATGCAAGGCGAGCGTGGTGAGTTTGTCGCTGGTTCCACGCTATACTCGACGTGCGTCGCGCTTCAGGTGGTTTGTCAGGCATGACGACGCTGTTTATCACCCATCAACTGAGTACATATTGTGGAAACACCAGGTAACGACCCGCTGTGGGAACGACAATTGCTGGAAAAAATTGCGTTTGCATCGCTCAAGGAACAAAAAGCGAAACGTCACTGGGGCATTTTTTTCAAGCTTGCCATTCTCGCTTACCTGATTGCCGTGCTGGTTCTCGTGGTTGATTGGGGGGGGCCGGAAAAGCTTGTGGACGGCAAGCACACGGCGTTGATCAATGTCCGCGGAACGATCGAAGCGACCGGCGACGCCAGTGCTGAGAAAATCAATGGCGCGCTGCAGTCGGCCTTCGAGGACAAAGGCACCGCCGGAATCATCATACGCATCAACAGTCCGGGCGGCAGTCCGGTGCAATCCGGAATCGTCTATGACGAAATCCGTCGGCTACGAGGCAAGCATCCGGAGATTCCGCTTTATGTCGTGGTTGAAGACTTGTGCGCTTCCGGTGGGTACTACATCGCCTCCGCCGCTGACAAGATCTTTGTCGACAAGGCGAGTATTGTCGGATCGATCGGCGTCTTGATGGATGGTTTTGGTTTTACCGGTGCCATGGACAAGTTCGGCGTTGAACGCCGTTTGCTGACGGCCGGAGTCAATAAGGGATTTCTGGATCCTTTTTCGCCACAGGACGAAAAACAAAAAGCGCATGCCCAGATCCTGCTCGGCGAAATCCACGGGCAGTTCATCGAAGTCGTTCGCAAGGGCCGCGGGACGCGGCTTAAGGAAACGCCCGAAATGTTCTCCGGATTGATGTGGACCGGCAGCCAGAGCATCGGAATGGGTCTTGCCGACGATTTTGGTACGGTTGATTCCGTTGCACGAGACTTGATCAAGGCCGATACCATCCTCGACTATTCGGTCAAGGAGAATATCGCCGAGCGCTTTGCCAAGCGTCTGGGCGCAGAAATGGGCCAGAGCATCGCGTTCCGTTTGTTCGGCAACGACCGGGCGGTGCTGCGCTAGGAAATTGCTTACGCCCGGTGGTCTTCGGTTCAGCCCTGCAGCAAGAATACCGTCGGGCGGCGGTCGATATCTGGAGCCTCTTGGCGACGCCATTGTCCGGGGGTGCGCGTCATGATGCATTCGCTTGCCAGCGTCAGGTCGGTAGCGACGCAGATTCTCGTCTCCGGGGCGCAGGCGTTGGTCAAGGTTTCGAGCATTTGCCGGTTGCGGTAGGGCGTTTCAATGAAAATCTGCGTCCTCTTTTGCTGACGCGAATCCTTCTCGAGTTCCCGTATCTTCTGTTTTCGCGGCTCATCCTTCGCCGGCAGGTAGCCGTGGAAGGCGAAATTCTGACCGGATAGTCCCGATCCCATCAAGGCCAGCAGAATCGATGAGGGGCCGACCAGCGGAAAAACCGTGATTCCCTGATCATGCGCCAAAGCCACCAGGTTGGCGCCGGGGTCGGCGACTGCCGGGCAGCCGGCTTCGGAAATCAGTCCGACATCGATTCCAGCCAGAAGCGGTGCCAGCAATCCGGGTAGCGCACTCGCTGGCGTGTGCTCGTTGAGTTCGGCAATCTCGATCTGCTGCAATGGCGTCGCGCACGGCAGCGACTTGAGAAAGGCCCGGGCCGACTTGGCGTTCTCAGCAACGAAGTGCGTCAGTTGCTTTGCGCAGTCTCTAACCGCCTGTGGCAAGACGTCATCGACCGGCGTCTGGCCGAGGGGGACCGGGATCAAATAGAGCCGTCCCTTGTTCATAGGACGCTTACTTTCTCATGCTCAAGCAGGTCGCAGAGCGCGATCAGCGGCAGTCCGATCAGCGCGTTCGGGTCCTCGCCTTCCATTTTGGCGATCACGGCGATTCCGAGCCCTTCCGATTTGGCGCTGCCCGCGCAGTTGTACGGATGCTCCCGGTGCAGGTAGTTTTCGATCGCCGCGTCGGACAAATTGCGGAAAGTCACCAGTGTCGGCACGCCGCGCAGCTGTACATTCCCGGTCTTGGCGTTGAGCAGGCAAAGGCCGGTGAAAAAGTTGACGGTGCGGCCGCGCATCGCCTTGAGCTGCTTGACCGCGTTTTCATGGTTTCCCGGCTTGCCAAAAATCTGGCCGTCGAGGCAGGCGACCTGGTCGCTGCCAATGATCAGTGCCTCGGGAAATCGCGCAGCGACAGCGCGGGCTTTTGCTTCGGACAGGCGCAGTGCGGTGGCCGTGGGCGTCTCGCCGTCGAGCGCCGCTTCGTCGGTGTCGGGGTCGGCGGTCTCAAAAGGTAAACCCAGGCGCGCGAGCAGTTCGCGGCGGAACGGCGAGGTCGAGGCAAGAACAAGTTGTTGTACTGTGGTCATAATTGAAAAATTCGGCCATTGTCGCGGAAAAATCAAACAAAGAGAAAAAATCAAATAGTTGCGTTGCTGCTTTGACTTCGAAAGCCAAAAATAATATCATGCGCCCCTTATGTCGAAACGGATTGTTATCAACAGTCTGGCGTTTGCTCGGGATGCAGGTTCGCTGCAAGGCGAACTGCCGATTGCCAGCCTGACTCGTTTGCTCGATAAGCTCGTCGATTCGGCGGGTTCTCTGAGTTACCGGGCCGAGGGTCGTTTGGGTCCGCGCAACAGGCCGCAGTTGCTGCTGCAGTTGGATGGGGTGCTGTCCGTTTGCTGTCAGCGCTGCCTGGAAGGGATTGGCTATCCGATCGCGGTACGTAGCGTGCTGGAATTTGTCGATGACGAAGAAGATTTGACGCAGGAAGAACTTGAAGATGATTCAAAGGATTTTCTTCCGGCGCAAAGCGAACTTGATGTCGTTGCCTTGATCGAAGACGAGATTATTCTCGATCTTCCCTCGGCGCCGCGTCACGAAAGTTGTGCTTTGCCTGACACGGGGCAGGGGACGGGAAAAATATCTCCCTTTTCCGTTCTCCAAGGTCTTAAAGGCAAGGCATAGTGAATTTGATCAATGGAGTAATTTATGGCCGTTCAACAGAACAAGAAGTCCCCTTCCAAGCGCAACATGCATCGCGCCCACGATTTTCTGACCAATCCGGCGCTGGCTGTTGAGCCGACCACGGGTGAAGTTCATCTGCGCCACCATATCAGTCCGTCGGGCTACTACCGTGGCAAGAAGGTCACCAAGGGTACTGGCGAATAGAGGGTTCAAGGATTGGGCAGGCAGATTCCCGTGATGGGGGATTGCCTGCCTTTTCTTTTGCCCGTCATCTGATGACTGTTACCGTTGCCATAGACTGCATGGGCGGGGACCACGGTCCCGAAGTGACCGTGCCAGCTGCGCTCGTTTTCGTGCAAAGGCACGACGACGTGCGCGTCGTTCTCGTTGGACTCGAGGACAGGATTCGTCCATTGCTGGCGCACGCCGACAGTGATCGTATCGTGGTCCGCCATGCCTGCGAAGTCGTCGCCATGGATGAGTCGCCAGCGCTGGCGATTCGCACCAAGAAAAACTCATCGATGCGCATCGCCATCGATCTGGTCAAACTCGGCGAAGCGGACGCCTGCGTCTCTGCCGGCAACACCGGCGCGCTGATGGCGATTTCCCGTTTTGTCCTCAAGATGCTCCCCGGTATCGACCGTCCGGCGATTTGCGCAATTCTGCCGACGGCGATCGGGCATACCCATGTGCTTGATCTGGGCGCCAATGTCGATTGCTCTCCCGAGCATCTGCTGCAGTTCGGTATTATGGGCGCTTCGCTGGTTTCGGCGATCGAGCACAAGGACCGCCCAACGGTCGGCATCCTCAATATCGGCGAGGAAGATATCAAGGGCAACGACGTCGTCAAGCGTGCGGCCGAACTGCTCAAGGAGTCCGGGCTTAACTTCGTCGGCAACATCGAAGGCGACGGCCTGTACAAGGGCGACGCCGAGGTCGTCGTTTGCGACGGTTTTGTCGGCAATGTCGCGCTCAAGGCATCGGAAGGGCTGGCGCAGATGCTGGCGACTTTTCTGCGCCAGGAGTTTAGCCGCAACATCCTGACCAAGCTCGTCGCCTTGATCGCCATGCCGGTGTTGAAAAAATTCAAGAAGCGTGTCGATCCGCGTGGCTACAATGGCGCGACCCTGCTCGGCTTGAAGGGGATCGTCGTCAAGAGCCATGGTTCAGCCGACGTTTTCTCCTTTGCCAATGCCCTCGATCGCGCCGCCGAAGAAGCTCGAACCGGCGTTCTGGCGCGCATCACTGAACGCGTTGCATTGCAACAACCTTTGCTGGAGAGTGCCTAATATGTTTGCTCGCATCGCAGGCGTCGGTAGTTATCTACCTGGATCGCCGATTAGCAATACCGATCTGATTCAACGTGGGGTCGATACCGATAACGACTGGATTGTCAGCCGCACGGGAATCAAGTCTCGTCATCTGGCCGACGCTGGTTGCACGTCGAGCGAACTGGCGTACGAAGCGAGTTGCCGCGCGCTTGAGTCGGCAGGAGTCAAGGCCAGCGAGATTGATCTGATCATCGTCGCGACATCGACTCCTGATTTCATCTTTCCGAGTACCGCCTGTCTGTTGCAAAGCAAGCTCGGGAATCAGGGCGCCATGGCTTTTGACGTGCAGGCGGTCTGCGCCGGGTTTATCTATGCGCTCAACCTCGCCGACAAGCTCATTCGTAGCGGCAGCCACAAAAAGGCGCTGGTCGTCGGCGCCGACGTGTTTTCGAAAATCCTTGACTGGGATGACCGTGCCACTTGCGTCCTGTTCGGCGACGGTGCCGGCGCGGTCGTTGTCGAGGCGTCCGAAACCCCCGGAATTCTGAGTGCTGCGGCGCATGCCGATGGCTCGTACAACGGCATCCTGTCGGTTCCCGGCAGCGTCTGCGGCGGAAAAGTCACCGGCGATCCCTTCCTGCGCATGGACGGGCAGGCCGTGTTCAAGCTGGCGGTGCGTGTGCTGTCCGAGGTCGCCAAGGAATGCTGTGAGATCGCCGGCGTTGCCCCGGCGGAAATCGACTGGTTGGTTCCGCACCAGGCCAATATTCGCATTATCGAATCGACCGCCAAAAAAATGGGGCTGGGTATGGACAAGGTCGTCGTGACCGTTGACCGTCACGGCAACACGTCGGCCGCGTCGATTCCGCTGGCGTTCGATTTGGCGGTGCGCGACGGGCGTATCGCCCGCGGACAGAAGGTGCTGCTCGAGGGCGTTGGTGGTGGTTTTACCTGGGGCGCCGTATTGCTTGAATTCTGACAGGACAATCTATGACATTCGCTCTCGTTTTTCCCGGCCAGGGATCCCAATCCGTTGGCATGATGGCGGCCTACGGCGATTCAGCCGTTGTTCGATCGACCTTTGACGAAGCCTCGGCGACGCTCGATCAGGATCTTTGGCAGTTGGTTGCCGACGGTCCGGCCGAAGCTTTGACGCAAACCGTCAACACCCAGCCGGTGATGTTAACCGCAGCGATCGCTGCCTACCGCCTGTGGCTCGAAAAAGGTGGCAAGGCTCCGGTGGTGGTTGCCGGTCATAGTCTGGGCGAATACTCGGCGCTGGTTGCGGCCGGGGTCATCGATTTTGCGGACGCGGTCCCGCTCGTTCGCCTGCGCGCAGCGGCGATGCAGGAGGCGGTTCCGGTGGGTACCGGCGCGATGGCAGCGATCATGAATCTCGACGACGAGAAGATTCGCGAAGCCTGTGCTGAGGCCTTGAGTCAGCTGGGTCAAGGCGACGGCGAAGTGGTCGAGCTGGTCAATTTCAATGCCCCGGGGCAAACGGTGATTGCCGGCAGCAAGGCTGCGGTTGAGCGTGCGTGCGAAGGCTGCAAGGCGCGTGGCGCCAAGCGTGCGCTGATTCTGCCGGTGTCCGCGCCTTTTCATTCGTCGCTGATGCGGCCGGCAGCGGTCAAGTTGGGCGCACGCCTGGCCGAGCTCAATTTTTCAGTTCCCCAAATTCCTTTGATCAATAACGTCGATGTGGTGATCGAGTCTGATCCGGAAAAAATCAAGGATGCGCTGATTCGTCAGGCCTGCTCGCCGGTGCGCTGGGTTGAAACGGTGCAAATGATGGCGACGATGGGCGTCACGTCGCTCGGCGAATGCGGGCCGGGCAAGGTGCTCGCCGGCCTCACCAAGCGCTGCGCCGATGGCTTGGTTGGCATCGCGTTGTGCGATCGGGCGGCGATCGAAGCGACCATCAAGTCGCTGGGGTAAAAGTATGCTCAAAGGACAAGTGGCGGTCGTTACCGGCGCTTCGCGCGGCATCGGCCGTGCCATCGCGCTCGAGCTGGGTCGCCAGGGCGCCGTGGTGGTCGGTACGGCAACCAGTGCGCCGGGTGCTGCCAGTATCTCGGAATATCTCGCCGCGGCAAGCATCAGTGGCGAGGGCGCGATCCTCGAAGTGCGCGAGCAGGCGCAGGTCGAGGCGCTGATTGCGCACGTCGAAAAGACCTACGGTGCGGCGCTGATTCTGGTCAACAACGCCGGAATTACGCGCGACAACCTGGCGATGCGAATGAAAGACGACGAGTGGGATGCGGTGCTCGACACCAATCTCAAAGCGGTATTCCGTCTGTCCAAAGCTGTCATGCGCGGGATGATGAAAGCGCGCCAAGGTCGCATCATCAATGTGACTTCGGTGGTCGGGCATTCGGGTAATCCGGGGCAGGCCAACTATTGCGCGGCCAAGGCCGGGGTGGCTGGCATGACACGTTCGCTGGCGCGCGAATTGGGCAGTCGAAATATCACGGTCAATTGCGTTGCGCCGGGTCTGATCGATACCGACATGACCAAGAACCTCGATCAAAAGCAGCGCGATGCGCTGGTTGTCAATATTCCGCTGGCCCGTCTCGGTTTGCCGGAAGACGTCGCGGCAGCGGTCGGTTTCCTGGCCTCGCCGGGCGCAGCGTATGTGACGGGTACCACTATTCACGTCAATGGCGGTATGTATTTGGATTAAGGCCCGCAAGGGCAAGCAGGCTGAACCGACCGGTTCGCCTGCATGTTTGGTAAGAGCCGGCCGTTTTGGTAGAATAGCGCCGTTTTGTTTCGCACTTGAACTTTTAGAAGGAGCCTCTTGATGGAAAATATCGAACAACGCGTCAGAAAGATTGTCGCAGAACAACTCGGCGTAAATGAAGCCGACATAAAGAACGAGTCGTCGTTTGTTGACGACCTCGGCGCGGATTCGTTGGATACGGTTGAACTGGTGATGGCTCTCGAAGAAGAATTCGAGTGCGAGATTCCGGATGACGAAGCCGAGAAGATCACCAACGTCCAGCAAGCGATTGACTACGTTCTGAACCACAAGAAATAGCCCTTCTGCGGAAAGCGCCAGCGGGTGGTCCTTTGACTGCCCGTGGTGTTTCATCCCCTGTTGAGCAATATCCAAAGCACTTTCCAATTTTTTCCCGGAGAAGAATTTGACACGTCGCAGAGTTGTCATCACCGGCCTCGGAATCGTCTCTCCGGTCGGCAATACCGTCGAACAAGCCTGGCAGAACATCATCGCCGGTCGCTCCGGGATCGACCGGATCACGCGTTTCGATGCGTCCTCGTTTTCCGCACAAATTGCCGGTGAAGTCAGGGACTTCGATATCACCAAGTACCTGCCGGCCAAAGACGCACGGCGCATGGATCTCTTCATCCATTACGGCATGGCAGCGGGAATTCAAGCCATCCAGGACGCCGGACTCGAGGCGCATCCGGCCAATGCCGAACGTATCGGTGTATCGATCGGATCGGGTATCGGTGGCTTGCCATTGATCGAGAATACTCGCGACGAATTCGTCGCCTCCGGTGTGCGAAAAATTTCCCCATTCTTTATTGCCGGATCGATCGTCAACATGATCTCGGGCAATCTGTCGATCCTTTACGGTTACAAGGGACCGAATATCGCGCTGGTCAGTGCCTGTTCGACGGGAACACACAGCATTGGCGATGCCGGACGGCTGATCGAATACGGCGACGCCGATATCATGATCGCCGGTGGTGCCGAGAGCTGCGTTTCGCCGCTTGGCGTCGGCGGTTTTTGCGCTGCGCGCGCGCTATCGACGCGTAACGACGATCCGAAAACGGCCAGCCGTCCGTGGGACAAGGACCGTGATGGTTTCGTCCTCGGCGAGGGCGCCGGTGTCATGGTGCTCGAAGAGTATGAGCATGCCAAGGCACGTGGCGCCAAGATCTATTGCGAACTGGCCGGCTTCGGCATGAGTGCCGACGCCAATCACATAACGGCGCCGTGTGAAGACGGCGAGGGTGCCGCACGTTGCATGACCAATGCCTTGCGCAATGCTCAGCTCAATACGCAAGATGTGAACTATCTCAACGCGCACGGCACCTCGACGCCGCTCGGCGACAAGGCTGAGACGATCGCCATCAAGCGCGCCTTTGGCGATCATGCCAAGAGCCTGGTGGTCAATTCAACCAAGTCGATGACTGGGCATTTGCTCGGTGCTGCCGGCGGTATCGAGGCGATTTTCTCGGCGCTGGCCGTCCATCACCAGATTTCGCCACCGACCATCAACATCTTCAATCAGGATAGTGAATTCTGCGATCTTGACTACTGCGCCAACGAAGCGCGGAAAATGAAGATCGACGTCGCGATTTCCAATTCCTTCGGCTTCGGCGGAACGAACGCGACCGTAGTCCTCAAACGGATCTGATCGATCCGCATCGAGCCGTGCAGTTTCCGATTGCCATTGGACTGCACCGCTCGATTTTTCTTGTCATTCTGCAGGTCCTGGCGCACGCCGTTGCGGCGGGCTGTCTCGTCGTTCTGCCCTGGCCTTGGATGCTGCGTGGTGTTTTTCTACTGCTGGTCGGCGGCTCGCTTGGCTACGCGCTGCGGGCACCCAGAATCGTCGGTTTGCGGCTGGCTGCAGCCGATCGCTTGGCGTGTTTGCTGGCTGACGGCGATTGCGTTGCGGCGACGGTGCTTGCCGACAGCGCAGTATTTTCCCGTCTGATCGTATTACGGCTACGTCTTGGCGAAGAGACGCGGGTGAGCAGTCTGGTCCTGTTGCCTGACCAGATGTCGGCCGAGCAGTTTCGCGTACTGCGCCTGTGGCTGCGCTGGCACGCCGAGCCTAGGAGCGACGGCGGGACTGCTTTTTGAGCCGCGTATAGCGCGCTTTCGGCAGCATCTCCGGGTAGTCGCGGCTGAAGTGCAAGCCGCGGCTTTCGTGGCGCTTCAACGCGCAGCGAACGATCAGGTCGGCCGTGGTGACCAGATTGCGCAGCTCGATCAGGTCGTGGCTGACGCGGAAATTTGAATAGAATTCGTCGATTTCGCGGCTCAGCAGGCGGATGCGGTGCTGGGCGCGTTGCAGGCGCTTGGTCGTTCGCACGATGCCGACGTAGCCCCACATGAAGCGGCGCAGTTCATCCCAATTATGCGAAATGACGATCTCTTCGTCGGGGTCGGAGACGCGGCTGGCGTCCCACTCGGGGAGCTCAGGCTGTTCGATTGCGCTCTGCGCGCGGATGTCGTTGGCCGCCGCTTCGGAAAACACCAGGCATTCAAGCAAGGAGTTGCTGGCCAGGCGGTTGGCGCCGTGCAGGCCCGAGCAGGTGGCTTCGCCCGCCGCGTAAAGCCCGGCGATGCTGGTGCGCGCACGCAGATCAGTGACGATGCCGCCGCAGGTGTAATGCGCAGCGGGAACGACCGGGATCGGCTCGCGGGTGATGTCGATGCCCAGTTCGAGGCAACGCGCCATGATATTGGGGAAATGCTCGGCGAGAAAGTCCGCTGGCTTGTGCGAGATATCGAGATAGACGCAGTCGAGGCCGCGCTTTTTCATCTCAAAGTCGATCGCTCTGGCCACCACGTCGCGCGGCGCGAGTTCGGCGCGCTCGTCGTGCTCGGGCATGAAGCGCGTCCCGTCGGGCAGCAGCAGCAGGCCGCCTTCGCCGCGCACTGCTTCGGAAATCAGGAAGGATTTGGCATCAGGGTGGTACAGGCAGGTCGGGTGAAACTGGATGAACTCCATATTCGCCACGGCGCACCCGGCTCGCCAGGCCATCGCGATCCCGTCGCCGGTCGAGGTGTCCGGATTGGTCGTGTAGAGGTAGACCTTGCCCGCGCCGCCGGTGGCAATCAGCGTGTGTGGCGCGCTGATGGTGATCACTTCGCCGCTGTCGCGATCGAGCGCATAGGTGCCATAGCAACGATTGTCAGCCAGGCCGAGTTTTTCTCCGGTAATCAGGTCGATGGCGATGTGGCGTTCGAGAACGGTGATGTTCGGATGCTGGCGCACCTTGCGCGTCAGGACTTCCTGCACCGCCAGACCGGTCGCGTCGGCGACGTGGATGACGCGGCGCGCGCTGTGGCCGCCTTCGCGAGTCAAATGATAGCCGGCCTGGTCGCGGGTAAAGGGAACGCCCTGTTCGATCAACCAGTCGATCGCATGACGGCCGTTTTCGATCACGAAACGGGTGGCCTTGGGATCGTTGAGAAAAGCACCCGCGACGATCGTGTCACGGATGTGCGCTTCGATCGAATCCTGACTGTCGAGCACCGCGGCGATACCGCCCTGCGCCCAGCCGGAGGCGCTGTCTTCAAGCGCCCGCTTGCTGATCAACGCGACACGGTGCGTATTTGCCAGGCGGAGCGCCGCCGATTGGCCTGCCAGGCCACTGCCAATAATGAGAACATCGAAGCGAAGTGCCACGGTACCAGCCCTGCGACAAAAAAAGAAACTATACCACGTGCACTTCAAGGTCATGGCGCCGCAGTGATCCAAAGCCGTGCGAAAAGGCGTTAAAGTTGTTACGCGATGGACGCGCCGTCTCAGCGGTTGCGCTATACTCTGACGAAAATCACAATACCGTGTCCGACAGGGAATTCACAGAGCATGAACGAACGCGAAATTGACCAGGAGTTGGTCGAGCGCGCACAGGCCGGCGACAAGAAGGCTTTCGAGCAACTGGTTGAAAAATACCAGCGCAAGCTTGGGCGACTGCTGTCGCGCTTCGTTCGCGACCACGCCGAGGTCGAGGATGTGGCGCAGGAGGCGTTTATCAAAGCCTATCGCGCACTGCCTTCGTTTCGCGGCGAGAGCGCGTTTTATACCTGGCTCTACCGGATCGGCATCAATACCGCTAAGAACTATCTGGTGGCCAAGAGTCGTCGCGCGCCCACCTCGACCGACTATGATGCCGACGAGGCTGAATCCTTCGAGGACGCCGATCAGTTGCGCGATATCAATACCCCTGAGCGGCTGTTGCAGTCCAAACAGATTGGTCAGACGGTCAATGCCGCGATGGAAGCGCTGCCTGAAGAACTGCGTAACGCGATCGTGTTGCGCGAGATCGAAGGCCTGAGCTACGAAGAGATTGCCGAAGAAATGAACTGTCCGATCGGCACCGTTCGTTCGCGCATCTTCCGGGCGCGTGAGGCGGTTGCCGAAAAGCTCAAGCCATTGCTTGATACGGCTCCCGACCACCGCTGGTAGACGCCGTCAGCGTCTATCCACGCCGGGCTTTCGAGCCAACAGACTCCAGGTGTCAGCGATGACCGATGCACGAGGAACGATTACCGCCGTCAATGGCAATACGGCTGACGTCACGATGGACGAGACAGGCTGCGGTCGCTGTCACGAGGAGGGCGGTTGCGGCGGGCTCAACCTCGGCAAGATGCTGTGCAGTTCGCCGCGCAGCTTTCGGGTTCTCAATCCTGGAAATTCGGCAGTTGGCGACCGGGTCACGGTGGTGATCGCCGAAGGGGCTGTGCGGCGTAGCGCGACGCTCGCTTACGTCGTTCCGCTGCTGGCGCTGTTGGTCGGCGCGCTGAGCGGATCGGCACTGGCCGGAGAGACCGGGGCCATCGTTGGTGCGCTCAGTGGTTTGCTTGGCGCCTGGCTGATCCTGCGCTATGCGCAAAGTCGTGGCTCGCCGGATCGGCATTCGCAACCGTATATCCGCTATTGAATTTTGTTCGGTCATCCCGATCTCACCGCCTGATAAATCGTTTGCGTACTCACGGGGAGGCATTGATCGCCATGAAGCAGATCCTTACGGCATTTTTCTTCGCGTTTCTTTCGCTGACTGCCCAAGCGCAAAGCAAGGGCTTGCCTGACTTCACCGAGCTCGTCGAAAAACAGGGGCCGGCGGTGGTCAACATCAGTACGACCCAGGTGATTCGCAGCAACGGCCAGGGTCTGCAGCCGTTCCCGTTCGACGAAAACGATCCGATGTACGATTTCTTTCGTCGTTTCATTCCGCGTCAGCCCGGCGTTCCGGGGGCGCCGGCCGTGCCGCGCGAGTTCCAGAGTCGTTCGCTGGGCTCCGGCTTCATCATCAGTGCTGACGGATTCATCCTGACCAACGCCCACGTCGTCGAGTCGGCCGACGAGGTTTTGGTGCGCCTGACCGACAAGCGCGAATTCAAGGCCAAGGTCGTTGGTTTTGACAAGCGCACCGACGTTGCGCTGATCAAGATCGACGCTGCGAACTTGCCCGCCGTGCACCTGGGTGACCCGGCGACGCTCAAGGTCGGCGAATGGGTGGTCGCCATTGGTTCCCCGTTCGGCTTTGACAACAGCGTGACGGCGGGAATCGTCAGTGCCAAGGGGCGTGCCTTGCCGCAAGAAAACTTTGTCCCCTTCATTCAGACCGACGTGGCAATCAATCCTGGCAACTCGGGTGGCCCGCTGTTCAACATGAAGGGCGAGGTGGTCGGCATCAACTCGCAGATCTACAGCCGCTCGGGCGGATTCATGGGGATTTCGTTCGCCATCCCGATCGACGTCGCGATGGACATCCAGAACCAGCTCAAGACCAGCGGCAAGGTCAGTCGCGGTCGAATCGGCGTCGTCATCCAGGAGGTCACCAAGGAACTGGCGGAATCCTTCGGCCTCGCCAAGGCCCAAGGCGCCATCGTCAATGCCGTCGAACGCGGCGGACCCGCTGATAAGGCAGGTGTCGAAGCCGGTGACGTCATTCTCAAGTTCGACGGCAAGCCGGTCGTAAGTTCGAGCGACTTGCCGCGCATCGTCGGCGCCAGCAAACCGGGGTCGAAAATCGCGATGCAGGTTTGGCGCAAGGGGGCGACGCGCGAGTTGAGCGTCGTCGTCGGCGAGACGCCAGACGAAAAGCCGGCGGTCAGCAAAAGTCCCAAGTCGGTCGAGCCGGCGGTCAATCGACTCGGTCTGGTCGTCTCCGAGTTGAGCCGCGAGCAGCAACGGGAACTCAAGATCAACGGCGGTTTGCTGATCGACGAAGTGCGTGGCAATAGCGCGCGCGCCGATCTGCGTTCCGGCGACATCATCCTGGCGCTCATTGCGCGCGGTGAAAACATCGAAATCAAGAGCGTCGACCAGTTCAACAAGCTGCTCGGGCAGTTCGACAAGGGCGCCAATATCACGCTGCTGATCAAACGAGGAGAATTGCAAACCTTCGTCACGATCAAGGGGCTGCCCGACAAAAAGGCTGATTGATTTGAGCTCTCTGACGCTGGTCTCGCGCAGCTATTGCCACCTCTGTCACGAGATGGAGTTGGCGCTGCTGCCGTTGGCCGCCCAGTTCGGCGTTGCTGTCGATATCGTCGACGTCGATGCGGACCCCGAACTCGAGGCGCTCTACAACGAACGGGTTCCTGTCTTGCTGTACCAGGGGGCAGAGCTCTGTCATTACTTCCTCGACGTCGCCAAGGTCAGAGCCTGTTTGAGGCGCGTCAGCGCCGGCGGTTGAGCTTGCGGGTGCAGAGGTAAAAAAAGCCGCTGAATGAAACGGCTGCGCCGCACGCCAGGACGTAGGTCAGCGCGATTCCTGAAGCGTTGAGCAACAGACCGACGACCAAAAAGAAGATGGCGTACGATGCCGAGCCGACGATGACGCCGCGCAACAGGTTTGACGCGCTTTTCGCGCCTTGCTGCGAATGGGTGAAAGCCGCGAAAATCACGCTGAACGCCGGGAAAGGCGAAATCAGGCCACTGAGTTGCGGCCCCAGGTCGTCGGCCACCGAGGTCAGCAGAACGACCAGGCCGGTCGCGGTCGCGATCCGCGCCGGCAGGTCCCATTGGGGCGGTGACCAGGCTTGCGCGGGCAGGGTATGACGCGGGACCAGTCGCGCCGACAGCGCGATGACCATCAGCAGCGTGACGAAGGCCGGCCACAGCTGCCAGGAGATGCTGTTCCACAGCCAGGTGGCGGCAAAGAATACGGCGATCGCGGCGAGCGCGCTGACCCGCCAGCTGCACGATCGCGCCAGGCCGATGTAGGTCAGGCAGAACAGGCAATTGGATATTTGCCCGGCCAGATTGCCGACCGCCGACCGACTGGCGAAATCGAGTCCGTACTCGCAAGCGAGAATCAAGGAAATCGGGCCCGAGGTGAGCGGCAGGCCGATCAGCAAGCCGCTGGTAATCGCTCCCCAGCGGCGCCCGGCCAGCGTCACGGCGCCGATCAGCAACGGCGTGGCGAACAGCTTGAAGGCGAAGATCAGCATTCGCCGTGCTCAAGATTACGCCGGCAACGTTGCGCGCTTGTCGAAGGCGGCGTTTTTAAAGTTCTGCCCCGCAGCACTGCTTGAACTTCTTGCCGCTGCCGCAGGGGCAGGGATCGTTGCGGCCGACTTTGGGTTCGTCGCGACGGATCGTTTGCGTGCCGCGCTTGGCGAGCCAGAAGCGGTAAATATCGGTGACCGCCTGCGGCAGGTCGTCTTCGCAGTCGCTGGCGATCTGCTCGCGCTCCTCGCCTTCGGGCCAGTCCTCGCCGTGCTCGCGGGCCGCGCCCTCGGCTTCGCCGGTGAGCACCATCAGCGGAAAGAGGCGCTCGTCGAGGTAGCTGATCTCTTCGCTCTGCTCCTCGTCGTCGTCGCTTTCCTCGTCTTCCTTTTCGCCGAGAAATTCAAACCAGTCGTCCTCGGCCGCATCGACGCCGGCCAGATAGGCCTGGCACCAGGGCAGGTAGTCGCTCGGACCGTTCTCGTCGTCTTCCTTGGCGTAGAGCAGCAACACCGGCGGCTCACCGGCGGCCAGTTCGGCCTCGAGCGCGCTGGCAAAGGCGCGCAGCAATTGCGCGGCTTCGCGACCGGCTTCGCTGGCGAGCGCATCTTCGCTGCCCAGCACGTCGGCCAGCCAGTCGTCTTCGGCTATCGCTTGCGGGCCGGACAGGGCAGCGCACAGATAGCCCTGGATTTCGTCGAGGCGCATGGCGTCGGCGAGCGCGGGGTCGTCGAGCAGCGTTTCCAGACGGTCGAGCTGGTCGTCGGCGAGCTGGGCTTGCAGGGAATTCTCGGTGGTCATGGCTTTAGCCTCGGCTATTGGATTGGGGGGTAAATTCGGCAAGTTCGATCGGCGTCGCCGGCTTCCAGCCCTTCTTGCGATGTTCGGCAACGACGTTGGTGAAAATTCCGCCGCGCACGAAGAACTTCGCCGTCAGGCGCATGAAGCGCGGCTTGGTGGCGCGCACCAGGTCGTCGAGGATCTGATTGGTCACCGCTTCATGGAAACAGCCCTGGTCGCGGAACGACCAGATGTAGAGCTTGAGGCTCTTGAGTTCGACGCAGGTTTTTTCGGGAATGTAGTCGAGAATCAGCGTCGCAAAATCAGGCTGGCCGGTTTTCGGGCACAGGCAGGTGAATTCCGGGATCTCCATGTGGATCTGGAAGTCGCGTTGCGGCGCTGGATTGGCGAAGGTTTCGAGGGTTGTGCAGGGCTGGGTGGTCATCAAAGGTCCGGGTTCGGTCGAAAGAAGCTGACAAAATGCTATTATAAGCGGCGAATGAAGCCAGTGCGGCGTCATGCGCTGCTTGCATACCCTTCGAGACTTCCTTTTCACGCAGCCGCCAGGCTGCGTTTCATTGAATGCGCCTGACCAAACTCAAACTTGCCGGTTTCAAGTCCTTCGTCGATCCGACCACGATTTCCCTGCCCGGGCAACTCGTTGGCGTGGTCGGTCCGAACGGCTGCGGCAAGTCCAACGTCATGGATGCGGTGCGTTGGGTGCTCGGCGAGTCGAAGGCCTCCGAGTTGCGCGGCGAGTCGATGCAGGATGTGATCTTCAACGGATCGGGCGGGCGCAAGCCGGTTTCGCGCGCCGCGGTCGAACTGGTTTTCGACAACTCGCTCGGCCGCATCGCCGGCCAGTGGTCGCAATACGCCGAGCTGTCGGTCAAGCGGCTGCTGACGCGTAGCGGGCAGTCCGAGTACTACATCAACAATCTGCACGTGCGGCGCAAGGACATTACCGACCTGTTTCTGGGCACCGGTCTTGGGCCGCGCGCCTACGCGATCATCGGCCAGGGGACGATTTCGCGAATCATCGAGGCGCGCCCCGACGAGTTGCGCGTGTTCCTCGAAGAAGCGGCCGGCGTCACCAAGTACAAGGAGCGCCGCCGCGAAACCGAGAACCGTATCAGCGACACGCGCGACAACCTGATGCGCGTCGAGGATATCCGGCTCGAACTTGGCGTCCAGATGGAGCGCCTCGAAGGGCAGGCAGCGGTGGCAAGGCAGTATCGCGACTATAGTGCCGAGCTCGTGCGCAAGCAGCAGCTGCTGTGCCTGTGGAAGCGCAATGAGGCGCTCGCCGAACGCGAACGATTGGGGCGCGAGGTCGATCGCGCGCACAACGAGCTCGAGGCGCAGAACGCCGCGCTGCGCGAAACCGAAGCGCGGCTTGAAACGGCGCGCGAGGCGCATTTCGCCGCCAGCGACGGCGTCCATGGCGCGCAAAGCGAGCTGTTTACGGCCAACGCCGAGGTGGCGCGGCTCGAGGCCGAAATTCGTCACCGCCGCGAGTCGCAGCACGAATACGAGTCGCGGCTCGCGCAGCTTTCCGACGATGAACTGCACTGGCAGGATCAGATCGAAAAGCTCAAGGCTGACGAGGCGCGCTGGGTCGACCTGGCGGCGCACGCCGATGAGCGCGTCGAGGCCGGTGAAATGCGGCTGGCGGCGCAGCACGAGCGCTTGCCGCTGGCCGAGGAAGCGCAGGCTCGCGCTCAGGACGAGGTCAACCGCCAGCGCGCGGTGTTGGCGCAGGCCGAGCAGCGCTTGCAGGTCGAGCAGACCAATCGCGGCCATGCCCAGCGCTCGCTGCAGATCATCGCCGGGCGACGCGATCGTCTGGCGCAGGAACGCGAGGCGTTGCCGGCGCCCGACCACGAGCAGTTCGAATTCAAGCAGGAAGAGCTCGCGCAATTGCGCGAGCGCATCATCGACGCCCAGGAACAACTCTCGAGCAAGCAGCAGTTGTTGCCGCAGTTCGAGCAGCAGCGCCGCGAAGTGCTGGCGAAAGTGCAGCAGGCCCAGAAGGAACGTGCCGAAGCGCAGGCGCGTCGCACCGCGCTCGAGCAGCTGCAAAAGCGCGTGCAGGGCGACGGCAAGCTTGCTGAGTGGCTGCGCCGCAACCGGCTCGACCATGTCGCTCCGCTGTGGAAAGCGCTGCGCGTCGAGGCCGGTTGGGAAGACGCCGTCGAGGCCGTGCTGCGCGAGCGCATCAGTGCGCTCGTCACCGACGACGCCGACCCGGCGTGGAGCCGCGACCGGCCGGGCAGCAAGCTCACCTTGCTGTTGCCGGTCGATGGCGTTGGTGCGACGCTCGCCGCTGATAGCCTGCTGGCGCGAATCCGTTGTGACGACCCGGCGCTTCGCTCGATTCTCGCCGACTGGCTCGGCGGGGTGTTCGCTGCGCCCGATCTGGCGGCCGCGCTGGCGCGCCGCGCCAGCCTGGCGGGCAGCGATTGCTGCGTGACGCCCGGCGGCGACGTGGTGAGTCGGCAGAGCGTCACGCTGTTTGCCCCCGACGCCGCAGAACATGGACTGCTCGAACGGCAGCGCGAAATCGACGAGCTCGCCGGGGCGATCGTGCAGCGCGAAGAGCGCGTCGCGCAGGAGCAGGAGCGGCTTGCGCAAATCGAAGCGCGCCTCACCGACGCGCAGAGCGACCTGCAGGACACGCGCCAGGCGCTCGACGAACTGCAGCAACGCGCGCACGCGATCCAGGTCGAAACGCTCAAGCTCGCGCAGGCATTAGAGCGTTTCCGCGAACGGCAGGCGCAGATCGACGAGAGCCTGGCCGAAATGGCGGCCGAGGAAGAAGGCGAGAACGAGCGCCTGTTCGTCGCCGACGAGGCGATCGAAGCGCAGCGCGAGCAGATCCGGCAATTGCAGTTGCTGATGGACGCCGCCAAGGCGAGTTTCGAGCAGGCTGAACGCGCGCTGCGCGACGAGCGCGAACAGGTCAACGGCGTCGAACGCGAACTGCGCGAAGCGCAGTTCGCACAACGCGAGTGCCGCAGCAAGATCGAAGAGGTCGCGCGTGGTCGCGACCTCGCACGGCAGCAGCTCGCGCGCATTGTCGACGAGTTGGCGCGTTGCTCGGAGACCGTGCAGGCGATGCACGCCGAGGATCTCGAACCGAAGCTGCAGGTCGCGCTCGAGCAACGCATGGCGCGCGAACAGGCGCTGGCGGCGGTGCGCGATGCGCTCGAGGCGGCGACGGCGAGCCTGCGCGCACTCGAAGAACAGCGCATGGCGCTCGAACACAGCCTCGACCCGCGACGCGAAGCGATCGGCGAGATCAAGCTCAAGGCGCAGGCCGCCAGTCTCTCTTACGAGCAACTGGCGGCGCAATTGATCGAAGCCAAGGCCGACGAGCAAAGCCTGCTCGCCGATTTGGCGGGTGTCCGCCCGGGGCCGCTGCAAGCCAATATCAACGCGCTGTCGCGATCGATCGAAGCGCTTGGTGCGGTCAACCTCGCGGCGCTCGACGAGCTCGAATCGGCGCGCGAGCGCAAGGGCTATCTCGACGCGCAGTCCGAAGATCTGACGCAGGCGATGGAAACGCTGGAAAACGCGATTCGCCGAATCGACCGTGAGACGCGCGCCTTGCTGCAGTCGACCTTCGACTCGGTCAATAGCAGCTTTGGCGAACTGTTCCCGATTCTCTTCGGCGGTGGCGAGGCCAAGCTGATCATGACCGGCGACGAAATCCTCGACGCCGGCGTGCAGGTCATGGCGCAACCGCCGGGCAAGAAGAATTCGACGATTCAACTGCTGTCCGGCGGTGAAAAGGCGCTGACCGCGATTGCGCTGGTGTTTTCGATGTTTCAACTCAATCCGGCGCCGTTCTGTCTGCTTGACGAAGTCGACGCGCCGCTGGACGATACCAATACCGAACGTTTTTGTGCGATGGTGCAACGCATGTCGGCCAACACCCAGTTTCTGTTCATCAGTCACAACAAGATCGCCATGGAAATGGCGCAGCAGCTCGTTGGCGTGACGATGCAGGAGTCCGGGGTTTCGCGCATCGTCGAAGTGGATATGGACGAAGCGCTGCGCATGCGTGAGCAGCTCGTTTAGGAAAAGAGATGACCGAACTGCAAATGGGATTGATCGGCCTTGGGGCTACCGCTGTGGTCGCCGTGCTGGGCTACAACAAATGGCAGGAAGTAAGGCAGCGCAAGCTCGCTGAACAGTTGCTCAGCGCCGGCCATGCCGATGTGCTGCTCGACGAACGCGAGCCCGACGCTGCCGAGCCTGGGATTTTCGTCGACGAAAACGACGCCAGGGCCGACCTTGCCGCCGACGCGATCGCCTTTTCGCCGCCCGAGAACATCCCGGTGCACGGTCTGACGCCGAATGAGCGTATCGAGCCGGTGTTCAGCATCGATCCGCCGGTTCAGGAAACTGCGCGCGACGAACCGGTCGCCGCGCCTGCGCCCGCTGCGCCGCCGCGCGCACCGGCGCCCGAAGCGCTGGCCGTGCCGCCGCGAGCGCCCGATGAACTCAAGGACGTTGCCGAGCCGCTGCATCTGCTCTCGCCGCTGATCGATTATGTCGCGGCCTTTGAAGCCGTCGAGCCGACGCCAGCGGGCCAGATTCTCGAAGCGCAGCGCGAGGCGCTGGCGCGGCTGCGCAAGCCGGTCAATTGGATCGGCTACAACGAGTATCTGCGCGAGTGGGAGCCGATTATCGACGACGGTGAAAGCCAATACCGTCGTCTGCGCGTCGGCCTGCAACTCGTTGACCGCCGCGGCCCGCTCAGTGGCGGCGATTTGTCGATCTTCCATGTCGCGATGCAGGACCTCGCCGATCAGCTGTCGGCGATTGCCGACCTGCCCGCACGCCAGGCCGCGCTCGACAACGCGGTCAAGCTCGACGGTTTTTGCGCCAGCGTCGACATCCAGATCGGCATCAACGTGATCAGTCAGGCGCAGGTTTTCGCCGGCACCAAGCTGCGCGCACTGGCCGAAGCGGCCGGCATGGTGATCGACGCCGACGGTCGTTTTGTTCGCTGCGACGAGGACGGCAACGTGCTCTACGTGCTGCTCAATCAGGAAGCCTCTGGCTTCTCGGTCGACTCGATGAAGACTATGAGCACGCACGGCATCACCTTCCTGCTCGACGTGCCGCGCGTTGCGCACGGCGAGCGCGTGTTCAACCAGATGGTCGATCTGGCGCGGCGTTTCGCCGATGTGTTGCGCGGCACGCTGGTCGACGACAATCGGCGTCCCTTGTCCGAACTCGCGCTCGAGCCGATCCGGCGTCAGGTCGGCGAGTATCAGGCGATGATGGCGGGGCAGAGTCTGCCGGCCGGCGGTCCGCTGACGCGGCGCTTGTTTTCCTGAATCTGGACCCCGCGCGAATGAGCGTTGAGCAACGCGTGCAGCAATTGCGTAGCGAGATCGAGCAGCACAACCGTCAGTATTACGTGCTCGACTCGCCGCTGATTTCCGACGCCGACTACGATGCGCTGTTCCGCGAGCTGCAGGCGCTCGAAGCCGAACACCCGCAACTGCTGACGCCAGACTCGCCGACGCAGCGCGTCGGCGCCGCGCCGCTGCCCGAATTCAAGTCGCTCGTCCATCGCACGCCGATGCTCTCGCTGAGTAACGCGTTCTCCGACGACGAAGTCGTCGCCTTCGATCGTCGTGTTCGCGAGGGGCTCGGTGCCGTTGACGAACAGGACTACTGCGCCGAGCCCAAGTTCGACGGTCTGGCGGTCGCGCTGACCTACGAAAATGGAATTTTCAGCCGCGGCGCGACGCGCGGCGACGGTAGCACCGGCGAGGATGTCACGCTCAATCTGCGCACCGTCGGTAACCTGCCGTTGCGCCTGCAGGGGACGGGCTGGCCGTCGCTGCTCGAAGTTCGCGGCGAGGTGCTGATGCTGCGCCGCGATTTCGATCGGCTCAATTCGCGTCAACGCGACAAGGGCGACAAGGAGTTCGTCAATCCGCGCAACGCCGCAGCCGGCAGCTTGCGCCAGCTCGATTCGCGGATTACTGCCAGTCGTTCGCTGCGCTTTTTCGCCTACGGCGTCGGCGCGATCGATGACGCGGTGTTGCCGCCGACGCATTCGGCGCTGCTCGATCAACTGACCGCCTGGGGCTTTCCGGTCGCCGCCGAGCGGCGTTGTGTGACCGGCGTCGCCGGCCTGCTCGGCTATTACGCGAGCATCGGTGCGCAGCGCGCGAGCCTGCCTTACGACATCGACGGCGTGGTCTACAAGCTCGACGATCTTGCCGCCCAGCAGCGGCTCGGCTTTGTTTCGCGCGCGCCGCGCTTTGCCATCGCGCACAAGTTCCCGGCCGAGGAAGCGTCGACCCGGGTGCTCGGGATCGACATCCAGGTCGGCCGCACCGGCGCGCTGACGCCGGTGGCGCGCCTCGCGCCGGTCTTCGTCGGCGGCGTCACGGTGACCAACGCGACGCTGCACAACGAGGACGAGGTGCGGCGTAAGGACGTTCATATCGGCGATACGGTGATCGTTCGCCGCGCCGGCGACGTGATTCCCGAAGTCGTTCGGGTCGTCCCCGAGCTGCGGCCGATCATGGCGCCCGAGTTCGTCATGCCCGGATTCTGCCCGGTCTGTGCATCGAAAGTGGTGCGCGGCGAGGACGAGGCGGTGGCGCGCTGCAGCGGCGGCCTGTTTTGCGCGGCGCAGCGCAAGCAGGCGCTGATCCACTTCGCCTCGCGCCGCGCGCTGGATATCGAAGGGCTGGGCGACAAGCTGGTCGAGCAACTGGTCGATGCCGAACTGGTGCGCACGCCCGCCGACCTTTACCAGCTCGACCTGCCGAAGTTGCTGACGCTCGACCGGATGGCCGAAAAATCGGCGAGCAATCTGCTCGAAGCGATCGACCAGAGCCGCCAGACGGCGCTCGCGCGCTTCATCTACGCGCTCGGTATTCGCAACGTCGGCGAAGCGACGGCCAAGGATCTGGCGCGTCACTTCGGCGCGCTCGAACCGCTGATTGAAGCGGGCGAAGAGCAGCTGCTGCAGGTTAATGACGTCGGCCCGGTGGTCGCGCAGTGCCTGCGCCAGTTTTTTGCCGAGCCGCACAATCTCGAGGTCATCAAGGCGCTGCGCGCTGCCGGGGTGAGCTGGCCCGACGTCGAGGTCTCGCGGCCGCCTGCCGGCGCGCTCGCCGGCAAGGTCCTGGTGCTCACCGGAACGCTGCCGACGCTCGCGCGCGACGACGCCCGCGCGCTGATCGAAGCGGCCGGCGGCAAGGTCAGCGGCTCGGTTTCGAAGAAAAGCGATTTTGTCGTCGCCGGCGCCGACGCGGGCTCCAAGCTCGAAAAAGCGCAGCAGCTGGGCGTGACGGTGATCGATGAGGCACAATTGCAAACCCTGTTGGCGAACGAGAAACTGAAACCATGAAAAAAATCACCAAAGCGGTCTTTCCGGTCGCCGGTCTCGGCACCCGTTTTCTGCCGGCGACCAAGGCCAGTCCCAAGGAAATGATGCCGATCGTCGACAAGCCGCTGATCCAGTACGCGGTCGAGGAGGCGGTGGCCGCCGGAATCAGCGAAATGATCTTCGTCACCGGGCGCACCAAGCGCGTCATCGAGGATCATTTCGACAAGGCCTACGAGCTTGAAAACGAACTCGCGCTCAAGCACAAGACCAAGATGCTCGAGTACGTCCAGAACCTGCTGCCCAAGCACATCAACTGCATCTACATCCGCCAGTCCGAAGCGCTGGGGCTCGGCCACGCGGTGCTCTGCGCGCGGCCGGTGATCGGCGACGAGGCGTTTGCCGTACTGCTCGCCGACGATCTGCTCGACAACGATCCGCCGGTGATGAAGCAGATGACCGACGTCTTCGACGACTACCGCTGTTCGGTGCTCGGCGTGCTCGAGGTGCCGCGCGCCGAGACCGCGAGCTACGGCATCGTCAAATCGAGCCCGGTTGCCGATCGCATCGAACGCATCGAGGCCATGGTCGAAAAGCCGCAACCCGAAGTCGCGCCGTCGAACCTGGCGGTGGTCGGCCGTTACATCCTGACGCCGCGTATCTTCCACCATCTCGAGCGCGTCACCAAGGGCTCGGGCGGCGAAATTCAACTGACCGACGGTATCGCCTCGCTGCTCGTCGAAGAACAGGTGCTCGCTTATCGCTACGAAGGCGCACGTTTCGATTGCGGCTCAAAGCTCGGTTATCTGCAGGCGACCGTCGATTTCGGCCGGCGTCACCCCGAAGTCGGCGCCGCTTTTTCGAACTATCTGGCCAATCTGGAATGAGCATGACCGAAATACAAAGGGCGAGGGATCTGCTCGCCGCAGCGGAATTGATTCACTCGGAACAGACCGTCGCCGCGGCGGTGTCGCGTGTCGCCGGCGAAATCACGGCGCTGCTGGGCGAGACGAATCCCTTGTTGCTCTGCGTGATGAGCGGCGGCGTGCCTTTTGCCGGGCAACTGATGACGCAACTGCATTTTCCGCTCGACTTCGACTATATGCACGTGACGCGCTACGGTCAGGATACGTCGGGCGGCGCCTTGTCGTGGCGCACGGCGCCGTGGACGCCGGTCAAGGGACGCACGGTGCTGGTGCTCGACGACATTCTCGACGAAGGGTTGACGCTGGCGGCGATCGTCGAGCGCATGATGCAACTGGGCGCCAAGGCCTGCTATACGGCGGTGGCGACCGACAAACTGAACGGCAAGGTCAAACCGATCAGCGCCGACTTCGTCGCGCTGACCGTTCCCGATCGCTTCGTCTTCGGCTACGGCATGGACGTTCGCGGCCAGTGGCGCAATCTGCCGGCGATCTACGCCATCAAGGAAGACTGATATGTTAGCTGTCATCGGCGGCAGTGGCCTGACGCAACTGGCCAATCTCGACGTCTCGCACCGCGAGGTGCTGCGGACCCCTTATGGCGAGCCTTCAGGCGCCGTGACTTTCGGCCAGATCTGCGGTCGGCCGGTCGCTTTCCTGGCGCGTCATGGCTATGGCCACACCATTCCGCCGCACGAGGTCAACTACCGCGCCAACCTCTGGGCGCTGGCCCAGCGCGGCGTCGTCGCCATCATTTCGGTGGCGTCGGTCGGCAGCATTCGTGCTGACCTTAAGCCCGGCGACATCGTGATTCCGCATCAGATCATCGACTACACCTGGGGGCGAAAATCGACCTTCCATGAAGGGCCGGACTGTACGCTGACGCATATCGATTTTACCGAGCCCTATGACCGCGCTTTGCGCGAGAAGCTGATCGGGGCCGCTGCTGCTGCCGGAATCGCGGTGAGCGAGCGCAGCGTCTACGCCGCAACGCAGGGGCCGCGTCTCGAAACGGCCGCCGAGATCAATCGTTTCGAGCGCGACGGCGCCGACGTGGTGGGCATGACCGGAATGCCCGAGGCCGCGCTGGCGCGCGAACTGGCGGTGCCTTACGCGGCGATCAGCGTGGTCGCCAACTATGCCGCTGGCCGTGCCGACAGCAGCGAGGGAATCAGCTTCGAATCGATTCAGGGCGTTCTCGTCGAGTCGATGGGGCGGGTGCGGACGATCATCGAAACGTTGGTCGGCTGTGTCGATTAGGCCAGTTCTGCGCATGGGCGATGCGCGACTGCTCGACGTCGCGCGGCCGGTGCTCGCTTTCGATACGGCGCCGCTGCACGCGCTGATCGCCGACCTCGAAGACACCATGGCGCACCTCGACGGCGCGGGGCTGGCGGCGCCGCAGATCGGCGTCGGTCTGCGCGTCGTCATCTTCGGTTTCGACGAACCTTATCCCGACGAAGACAGCGTGCCCTATACGGTGCTCATCAACCCCGTGCTGACGCCGCTCTCGGACGAGGTCGAAGCGGGCTGGGAAGGCTGTCTTTCGCTGCCCGGGCTGCGCGGCTTGGTGCCGCGCTGGCGCCATTTGCGCTATCGCGGATTCGACCCGTTCGGGCGAGTCATCGAGCGCGAGGTCGGGGGCTTTCACGCGCGCGTCGTGCAGCACGAATGCGACCACCTCGACGGGATTCTTTACCCGATGCGAATCAGCGACTTGCGTTCTTTCGGCTTCACCGACGTTCTCGATCTGCAGCAAGAACCTGAAGAATGAACGGTATTGCGCAATGAATAAGCTCATTTGCCTGGTGTTCGGCGTTCTCCTGGCCAGCCCGGTGTCTGCCGATGAAAACGACTTCAGGTGTCTTAAGTCAGTGGGCCTGAAGACTCCTCTGCGGCTGCAATTTACCTACGTCACCGACCAGGAGGATATCGGCAACGTGGCGTACAAAAATGGCAGCGGTCGTATCGCAATCAGGAGAATCAAGGAAACGCAATTACGCCGAGGACCAGGAGGCAGGCCGTCGGAGTTCGAGACCCGCTGGCAGGAGATTGCCCCTGAGGGATCCGCAGGGACCTACATCGTGGTCAGCCAGGGCGCTCTGCTGTCCGAGTTTCGATACGTCCGCCAGAAGGACGGCAAGCAATTTCGGTTCGAAGAGGATTCTGAAGCGTCGACGGAGAAGGGATGCAACTGGCAGTAGACCAGGGGTGTTCGTCGATGCCATTGTTCCGTCTGCTGTCGCTACGCGATTTGGGCGTGTCGCTCAGGCCGGCGCAACGTGGGGTGTGACAAGGAGGCGTCATTGGCTTATATTTCGCCTTCCCAAATTTCGTCTCGAGATCGCCTGTGCCCAGAAAACTCATCGCTTTCGCTGTTCTGGCTCTGGCGCTTGCCAGCCAGCTTCATGCCCAGGTGCAGCCTGCTGCTGCCGACGCCTATCCGAGCAAGCCGATCCGCCTGATCGTTCCGTTTCCGCCGGCCGGCGGTACGGATATCCTGGCGCGCTTGATCGCCAGCAAGCTCAGCGAGAAAAACAAGTGGGTGATGGTGATCGAGAACAAGCCCGGCGCGGGCGGCACCATCGGCATCAGCGAGGCGGTCAAGGCGGCGCCCAACGGCTACGAAATGGTCGTCGGACAGAAGGACAACCTGGCGATCGGCCCCTGGCTCTACAAGGGGCTGCGCTGGGACCCGTCGCGCGATCTCGTCGCCGTGGCGCACGTCGCCTACACGCCGGTGCTGATCGCGACCAGCGCCGACTCGAAGTACAAGTCGCTCGCCGACGTCGTCGCTGCCGCGCGCAAAGCGCCGGGCGCCATCAACTACGGCTCGCCCGGCAGCGGCACGTCGATTCATCTGGCCGCCGAGCTGTTCGAGAAAGCGGCTGGCATCGAGCTCACCCATGTGCCGTATAAAGGCTCGAACCCGGCCTTGCTCGACGCGGTGGCCGGCAACATCGACCTGCTGGTGTCGTCAGTCCCCTCGGCCATGGGCCAACTCAAAGGCGGTAAGTTGCGCGCGCTGGCAGTCACTTCAGCCAAACGTAGCTCGCTGCTGCCCGACGTGCCGACGGTCGCGGAGTTGGGCTATAAAGGCTTCGACGTCAGCACCTGGTACGGCCTCTTGGTTCCGGCCGGAACCCCGGCGCGTTTCGTGACCACGCTCAATGCCGAGGTCAACAAGCTCTTGGCCGACCCCGAGGTGCGCGCCGCGATCAAGGCCCAGGGCGCCGAACCCGAAGCGATGACGCCGGCGAATTTCGCCGCGCTGATCAAGGCCGATTACGCCAAGTGGAAGGGAGTCGTCGAGGCTTCCGGCGTCAGAATCGACTGACGAGCGGTTCAGCGCAGGCGGCGAAAGATCAGGCTGGCATTCGTTCCGCCAAAGCCGAAGCTGTTCGACATGAAAGCGTCGATGCGGCGAGCGATGCTTTGGCGAACGATCGGCAAGCCGTCGCACGCCGGGTCGGGCCGCTCGAGGTGGGCGCAACCGGCGATGAACTCACGCTCGAGCATCAGCAGCGAGTAGATCGCTTCGTGCGCTGCGGCGGCGGCGATCGGGTGGCCGGTGAGTCCCTTGGTCGATGAAATCAGCGGCAGCGACTGGCCAAAGACGTCGCGGATGGCAGATAGTTCGCTGACATCGCCGATCGGCGTCGAGGTGGCGTGGGTGTTGATGTAATCGACGCTGCCGCCAGCTTCGGCCAGCGCCTGCCGCATCGCGCGAGCCGCGCCTTCGGGTGATGGGGTGACCATGTCGAGGCCGTCCGAGCAGGCGCCATAACCGACCAGCTCGGCGTAGATGCGGGCGCCGCGCCGGCGTGCCTGCTCGAGTTCCTCGAGCACCAGAATCCCCGCGCCACCAGCGATCACGAAGCCATCGCGGCTCGCGTCGTAGGGGCGCGATGCGGCGCTGTCGTTGTACCGGGTCGACAGCGCGCCCATCGCATCGAAGGTCATCGTCGTCGTCCAGCGCACTTCTTCGCCAGCGCCGCAGATCACGACATCCTGCTTGCCGAACTGGATCAGTTCGGCGGCGTGGCCGATGCAGTGCGCCGCGGTGGCGCACGCCGAACTCATCGAGTAGCTCGTTCCCCTGATGCCGAAAGCCGTTGCCAGGCAGGCCGAGGTGGTGCTGCCCATGATCCGCGGAACGCCGTACGGCAGAACCTTGCCGATTCCCTTCTCGCGCAGCGTGTCGATCGCATTGCAGTGCTCGAAGGGCGATCCGACGCCTGAGCCGACGATCAGCCCGGTGCGCGGATTTGAAACCGTCGCCGGGTCGAGTCCGGCGTCGATCAGCGCGCGGCGCATCGCGTGATAGGCGTAAAGCGCGGCATCGCCCATGAAGCGGCGGATCTTGCGGTCCACCGGCGGCTCTTCGCCGATTTCCGGAATTCCGGCAACGCAGCTGCGCAGGCCGAGTTCGGCGTATTCGGGAACGTGGCGAACGCCGCTACGGCCTTCGCGCAAGGCGAGTTCGACCGTGTTCAGATCGTTGCCGATGCACGAGACGATGCCGACGCCGGTGACGACGACGCGGCGCGAGGAGAGCATGAGCGGTTTCAGAGCTTGAGCAGTTCGATGCGGATGGCGTCCTTGAGGTCGAGCACCCACTTGTTGTAGTAGGGATGGATCAGCTGCTGGCCGTCGCGCTCTTCGAATTTCATGTTGATGCTGTCCTTGTAGCGCAGCGAATATTTGTCGGCGGCGCAGGCGATACTGACGACGATAGTGTGCTTGTTGCGCACGACGAGCGTCGCCAGCAATTGGCCGTCGGCCTGATGGGCGATCGACCAGCCCTTGTTCGAGGCCGCCGCGATGATCGCTTGTTTGACCTGTTCGGCGGACGGCGCTTTGCCGCTGTTGGTGGCCACCGCGATGTCGTCGTAGTTGACAATGGGTACGGCTTCGCGGGCGGTGGCATTGAGCGAAAGCAGCGCGATGAAGACGATGAGCAGCGATTTGACGAATTTCATGATGCCTCCCTTAACGTTTGAAAATGATCGAGGTATTGATTCCCCCGAAGGCGAAATTATTGCTGATGACATACTCGGTGTCGATCTTTCGTCCGGCGCCGAGCACATGATCGAGTTCGGCACAGGCCGGGTCGGGATGGTCGAGGTTGATGGTCGGCGCGAACCATTGCCGACGCATCATCTCGATCGCCCACCAGGCCTCGATCGCGCCGCAGGCGCCGAGCGTATGGCCGAGGTAGCTCTTCATCGAGCTGATCGGCGTCTGGTCGCCGATAACACGCGCGGTGGCGTGGCTTTCGGCGACGTCACCGCGGTCCGTCGCCGTGCCGTGTGCGCTGATGTAGCCGATCGCCGAAGGCGGCAGGCCGGCGTCGGCCAGCGCCTGCTGCATGACCAGCGCCATGGTCTCGGGTTCGGGCTGGGTGACGTGACTGCCGTCCGAGTTGCAGGCGAAGCCGACGATTTCCGCATAGATTTTCGCGCCGCGCGCGTGCGCGTGCTCGTACTCCTCGAGCACCAGGCTGGCCGCGCCCTCGCCGACGACCAGTCCGTCGCGGTCGCGATCGAAGGGGCGCGGCGTGGCGTCCGGCGTATCGTTGCGGCTGCTGGTGGCAAACAGCGTGTCGAAGACCGCGGCGCCCGGTCCCGAGAGTTCCTCGGCGCCGCCGGCCAGCATCATCGTCTGGCGGCCGAAGCGGATCGCCTCGTAGGCGTAGCCGATGCCCTGGCTACCCGAAGTGCAGGCGCTCGAGGTCGGAATGACGCGGCCCTTGAGGCCGAAGAAGAGGCCGATGTTGACCGCTGTGGTGTGCGGCATCATCTGGATGTAGCTGGTCGAGGTAACGCCCTGCATCGATCCGCTTTCGAGCATGCGGCCGAAGACTCGCACCGGCTCGACGCTGCCTGACGACGATCCGTAGGCGATCCCCATGCGTCCGTCGCGAATCGTCGCGTCGTCGCGTAGCCCGGCGTCGGTGAGCGCCAGTTCGCTGGCGCGAACGGCGAGCAGCGAGACGCGTCCCATCGAGCGGATCATCTTGCGCGGGTAGTGGGTCGGCGTCACGAAATGGTCGATCGGTGCGCCGAGCCGTGTATTGAGCGCTTCGAAATAATCCCATTCGGGCATCCGGCGAACGGCGTTGCGACGCGCTCGCAGCTGGCTTTCGATGTCCTGCCAGCAAGCGCCGAGGGCGGTGATTCCGGCCATTCCGGTAATGACGACGCGCTTCATCAGATGACCCCGCCATTGACGCCGAGTACTTGGCGCGTGATGTACGACGCTTCGTCGGAAAGAAGGAAAGACACTGCAGCCGCGACTTCGGCGACCCGACCAAGGCGGTTCATCGGCACCATCTTGAGCGCGTCGTCGACCGCTAGTCCGCTCGTCATCTCGGTCTCGATGAGGCCCGGGGCGACGCAGTTGACGGTGATCGCGCGGCTCGCCAGTTCGACCGCCAGCGCCTTGGTGGCGCCGATCAGGCCGGCCTTGGCGGCGCTGTAATTGACCTGGCCACGGTTGCCGATGATTCCCGAGACCGACGCCAGCGTCACGATGCGGCCGCCTTGCCTGGCGCGAACCATCGGCATGGTGAGCGGCTGGACGACGTTGAAGAATCCGCCGAGGCTGGTGTCGAGCACCTGGTCCCAGTCCTCGTCGGAGAGCGCGGGGAAGGCGTTGTCGCGCGCTACGCCGGCATTGCAGACGACACCGTAGTAGGCGCCATTGGCGGCGACGTCGGCGTTGAGCTGGGCTCGGCTCGTTTCGCGGTCGCCGACGTCGAATTGCAATACGCTGGCCGCTCCACCGCTGGCGATAATTTCCGCGGCGACAGCGTCGGCCTCGGCGCGCGCGCTGCGGCAGTGCACGGTCACCGCGAAGCCGTCGCGCGCCAGACGCTGGGCGATCGCGCGGCCGATTCCGCGGCTCGATCCGGTAATCAAAACGCGTCGTAAATTCATGATCGATGACTCGCTGGTAGAATGGATTGAAAACTGTCGGGCGCGAAGACCTTGAGCGTCGCGCTGGCCAGCTGCTGGCCAGCAGCGGCGATGCTGCACTGGTAGGCGCTGAAACCGCCGGGGTCGCTGTAGATCACCGTCGCTTCGATGCGTAGCGGCTGGTCGGCAACGAAGGCGGACTGCGTCGAAGTATAGCGCCGGCTGCCAAGCAGCGCGCCCGGCGTCGGCGGCAAGCTCTCGCTGCGCTTGACCAGCCCGGCATGGACGGCGACCGTCTGCGCCATCAACTCGATGCCGATCCACGCCGGCATCGTGCCGTCGGCGTCGCTGTACCAGGCAGCGCGGCGCGGTACGTATTCGGCGACCGCCGACTGCGCGCCAAAATCGAGCACGCGGTCGAGCAGCAACATCGTTGCGCGATGCGGCAGCAAGTCCTCGATCGGCGGAAAAGTACTGCTCATCGCGCATCACCGATCAGCAGGCAGGCGTTGCTGCCACCAAAGGCAAACGAATTGCTCAGGCAGGCGCGGCCGTTGCGGCGCGCAAACGGGCGATCGCCGGCGACCAGGTCGAGCGGCGGCAGCTCGGGATCGGCGGCGCCGTCCCAGACGTGCGGTGGCATTTTGCCGGCCGCCAGCGCCAGCCAGCAGAACGCCAGTTCGGTGGCGCCGGCGCTGCCCAGCGTGTGGCCGGTCAGCGGCTTGGTGCCGCTGGTCGCGACGCCGTCCGGGAAAACTCGGGCGACGGCGCGGCTTTCCATTTCGTCGTTCTTGATCGTCGCCGTGGCGTGCAGGTTGAGGTAATCGACGTCGCTCGCCAGCAGTCCGGCGTCGGTCAGCGCGGCGCGCATCGCGGCTTCGGCGCCGAGCCCCTGCGGCTGCGGCGCCGACATGTGGTAAGCGTCGCTCGATTCGCCGACGCCCAGGAGTTCGCAGTCGGCTTCGTCGCGGCTCATCAAGAAGAGCGCCGCGCCTTCGCCGATATTGATTCCGCGCCGGTTGCTGCTGAGCGGGTTGCAGACTTCGCTGCTCAACGACTCGAGCGCCGCAAAACCGTTGATCGTGAGCTTGCACAGCGCGTCGACGCCGCCGACCAGCACCGCGTCGCACAGCCCGTGGCGCAGCAGGTGGCGCGCCGAGGCAAAGGCCTTGGCGCTCGACGTGCAGGCCGTCGACACGGTGTAGGCCGGACCGCGCAGCGCGAGGTGGCGGGCGAGGAAGACCGCCGGCATGCCGATCTCTTGCTGCACGAAGCGGTAGTTGGCGGGCAGCGTTCCGTTGTTTTTCATGGCCGCGATCGCCGCTTCGCCTTCGGCGATTCCCGAGGTGCTGGTGCCGAGAACGACGCCGATGCGCTGGCGTCCGTAGCGCGTCAACGCGGCGTCGACGGCGGTTTCGATCTGCGCCAGCGCGGCCAGCAGCAGGCGGTTGCTGCGGCACGAAAAATCGCTGAGCCGATCGGAAACCTCAGGCAGCTCGCCGCGCGCGCGTCCGACGCGCGCCGCGGCGCCGGGCAGCCAGCGCTCCTCGAGCGCCATTCCCGAACTGTCGCCGGCGAACAGCCCGCGCGCCACGTCGTTGTCGCCGCTGCCGAGCGCGTTGATGATTCCCAGCGCGGGGAGATAGATTCGTGACTTCATGGTTCGCTGACCTGCAGGTTTTCAATGTCAAGTTCGATGTCCGCCGCGGGCAGACTCAAGTGCATGCGGCGATAGGGCGAATCGCCCAGGTAGTCGATGGTCAGCGTCGCCTCGTCGTGGTAAATGATATGCCGCTGATCGGCGCGCTCTTCGAGCGTCAGCGGCGCTTGCAGCCCGGCGCGAACGGCGTCGGACGGCCACCGCGCGAGTTGCAGCAGCGCGATCACCAGCGACGGGCGCAAGCGCGAATCAGGCAGCAGCGTCGCTGTCGCCTGGCGGTTGTCGTAGCCGACTTGCAGCAGCTTGTGGCCGAAAGGCGTGAGCCCGGCGAAGCGTATCCCGTCGGCGTCGGCCTCGACTTCGACGATCAGCGTTTCGCGGCGCTGGCGAAAGCGGACGTCGACTTTTTGCGTCAGTTCGAAGGGCGCGATCGCCGTCGTCGGCTGCAGACAGTACTCACCGCCGCCGATCAGCGCCGCGCAGTGCGGTTCGCGCTGGTCGGTTGCGCAGGCGCTGAGCGCCAGCAACGCGACGATCAAAAGGACGGCTTTCATGCGCTTTGCTGCACCGCAAAGCTCAGCACCATCGGCGCCAGCAGCACGGCGATGCCGACGCCGATGAGCAGCGTCAGGCCGAAGCCGGCGAGCGCCGGCATCGAACTGAAGGCGAGCAGACCGAAAGAGAGCAGGGTGGTGGCGGCCGACAGCAGCACGCCGGCCAGCGTCGCCGCGGCGCGAACGCCGCCCTCGCGCAGGAAGATGGCGTAGTTGACGCCGACCCCGACGACCAGCATCAGCCCCATCATGTTGAACAAGGTCAGCGGCGCCTTGAGGTAGCCCAATACGCCGAGCGCCAGCGCGATGGCCAGCAGCGTTGGCGTCAGCACGACGGCACCCTGGCGCGGGCCGTAGCGCAGGCACAGCAGGCCATAGACCAGTGCCAGCGCGGCGAGCAGCCAGCCGGCGCCCCACTGGCGGTAGGAACGGAACAGGCGGCTGACGCTGCCGGCCTTGTCGACCAGCGTGACGTCGGCGAGATTGGCCGTCGCGTCGCCGAGCCGGGCGACGTCGCGAACGCCCTGCGGCAGCACGACGGCGGCAAAGCCGTTTTCATTCGGTCCCAGCCAAAGATGACGGTAGGGCGTCGAGAGCGGCGCTTGCAGCCAGTCGTCAAGCGTCAATCGACTGTTTTCGGCGGCGTCGAACGACGCCAGCAGTTGGTCGGCGACTTCGTCGCGCAGCCCGGCGTCGGCGAGCAGGCGGCGCAGTTCGGCGGGGTCGGCAAAGACCTTTTGCTGCCACAGCGCGCGGTTCTGCGCCTGGCGCTGCGCCGATGGAACGAAGGCTGCGAGGCTTTGATAGCCGGCGAGATCGCCTTGTGCGACGAGCGCGTCGAGTCGGCCAGCGAGTTTTTCCGCGTTGGCCAGCAGCGCCTCGGCGCTGCGTCCCTCGATCAGGAAAAACTGGCTGCTGTTGCCCATTCCGGTGAGCTCGCGGATCTGTTCTTCCTGGGCGACCAGCGCCGGCGGACGCGCCACCAGCAGACGGATGTCGTCGTTTCCCCGCAACTGCAGCCAGCCCGGCGCGGCGAGCACCAAGAGCAGCGCAGCGAGAGCGACGCAGCGGCGCTGGGTCAGGTGCGTCTGCCACCAGCGCAGCAGACGCTGCGGCAGCGCGACGGCGCTTTGCGGATCGCGCCGGTTGGGGCGAGCGAGCAGCGCCGGAAGCAGCAGGAAAACCGAGAGCCAGGCCGCCAAGAGGCCGACCAGCGCGAACCAGGCGATCTGCGTCAGCGCCGGAAAAGGCGAGAGCATCAGCGCGCCGTAGCCGAACAGGCTGGTCGCCAGCGCCAGCGTCAGTCCCGGCGCGATACGGCGCAAGCCGGCCTGCGCTTCCCAATCGGCGCCGGCGCCCAGATGCGCGGCGAAATACTGGACGGCGTAGTCGATCGCCTCGCCGATCAGGCTGGCGCCGAAGACCAGCGTGATCAGGTGCATCTGGCCGAAAACCCAGACCGTCGCGACGACCGCGGCGGCGATGCCGAAACCCACCGACAGCAGGCCGAGAGCCAGCGGGCGCAGCGAGCGAAAGACCAGGTAGAGCAGCGCCAGCATGCCGATCAGCGAGCCGGCGCCGATCAGGTCGACCTCGCGCTCGGCGCTGGCGCGCGCCGCAGCGGCGTAGAAAACGGTGCCGCTGCGCAGTACGCGGGCCTCGCTGTCGGCGCCGTGCAGCTCTTTTTCGGCTTGCGCGACGGCCGGTACGACCTGGTGCTGGATTTTACTGTCGTAAGCCGACCCCGGCAGTTCGGCAGAGACGAAAACCCAGGTCTGGTCGTCACCACGGGTGACCAGCAGACCGTCTTGCGGTTCGAGCTTGAGATTCTTGAGCGGCAGGCTGGCCAGCCAGTCGTCGGCGAGGCCGAACGGGTCGTCGGCGACCGCCAGCGTCAGGCCGAAATGGAAGGGGGCGTAGAGCTTGCGCTGCAGGCGGCCCGCCAGATCAAGCTGGCCAGAGCTCAGCGCGACGCGGTCTTCTTCGCTCAGCAGGTTGAAGCGCTGCGGCAGGTAAAGACCGGTGAGCTGCTTGGGATCGAACGCCGGAATCTCGGCGACGACCTGACGAAAAGCGCCGCTCTGGCGCAACTGATGCGCGAAGCGGCGAGCGGCCGCGCTGGCCGCTGCCGGCGAACGCTGACCGATCAGCAAGACGACGCGGTCGCCGGCGGCGTCGGCGAGCCGGGTGACCGCCTGTTCGGCCAGCGGATTGCGCTCGGTCGGCGGCAGCAGCGCGAGCAGATTGGTTTGCAGCCGAACGCGGCCGTCAGCGAACTGGGTTGCGCCGGCGATCAACACGCCGAGCGCGAGCAGCAACCACAGCCCGGCGCGCAGCCGCAGCGCGTTCATCGCGTGCCGGCCTTTTGAGCGACGCCGAAGTGCTGCAACTCAGCCTCGCTCAGCGCGTTCGCGCCTTGCGTATGGCGGAAACTGATCTGTGTCGTGTCGCCGCCGGCTTCGGCGATGCTGATGTCGCTCACGAAACGGCCGCCGGAGAGCTGCAAGCGCGTCAGGAACTGCGCCAGTTGCGCGTTGCGCGGGGTGAGGACGATCTCCCACTGCGCCGGGTCGCCGTGCACCGTCGCTTCGAACTGCTCGCGCAAGGCGGTGCTGTTGGCGCCGAGCATGGCGCGGAAGACGCGGCCGACCTGCGCCAGCCCAGGAACGTCGCGTACGCCGCGTTCGCGGCGAACACCGTCGGCGTCGATTTCAACGATCCGCTCTTCGCCGAGCACGTAGCTGATGCGCAGCGGCTGTTCGATTTGCCACAGCACGCCGTGCTGGCGCGAGAACACGAGACGGCCGGAAGTGACCAGCGGGCGCTTCATCGCGGCCATCTGCTTGTGCTGCGTGAATTCGGCGCGAATCACCGCGTGCTGTTCGAGTTGCGCGCCGATTCGCGCCAGCGTGTCGGCTTCGGCGGCGTGCAGCGGCGTCAGCGCCGCCAGCGTCGCGAGCAGTAGCAACTTAATGGTGATTTTCAACAGAGGCATGCGCGTTCCAGTTTAGCGAAAACGACGGCGGGCGAGACGAACTGCAGTTCGCCGCTGTCGGCGTCGACGGCGACCTGCGTAGTATGGCCCTTGGTCAGACGTTCGCCGCTGGCGGCGTCGCGAATCAGGTAGGCGATCTTGATCCGGTTTTCATATTCAACCAGCGTCGCCTCGACGCGCAGCCGCTGGCTGTAGCGCGCCGGCCGGACGTACTTGAGTGAACACTCGACGATCGGCCACAGATAACCCGACGCTTGCATCTGCGGGTAGTCGTAGTCGAAGCGGCGCAGCAGCGCGCAACGCGCCAGTTCGAAGTATTTGACGTAGTGGCCGTGCCAGGCGACGTTCATGGCATCGACGTCGTGGAAAGGAACCTCGACGTCGATGCAGATGGTGAGCTTGAACAATTGCGTCTCCATGATCATCCCTTGCCCGGCTGGCTGGCGGCGTCGTTTCGCCAGAAATCGTAGAAATTGAACCACTGATATGGTGCCTTGAGGCAGTACGCCTCGAGCCGCTGCGCGTAGCGTTGCAGATAGCTTTGCAGCCGCGATTCGCGGTCGCGCCGCGGCAGTACGATGCGCTCGGCGAAAGGCTCGAAGTCGATGCGGTAACGCTCGCCGTCGCGCAGGCAGAAGAAGAGATAAACCGGGCAGTCGAGCAGGCTGGCGAGAATCAGCGGCCCCTGCGCGAAAGGCGCCGGCTGGCCCAGGAAATCGACCGCGCTGACACGGCTGCCGACCTGCGCGGGCGGCGTGCGGTCGCCGACGATGACCAGCAGTTCGCCGCGATCGACCTTGTCCTTGAGCATGATCGCGGTTTGCGGGCCGAGCTGCGAAACCTGGATCAGGTTGACGCCAAAATCGGCATTGGCGTGCGCCAGCGTTTGATTGAAGCGCTGCGCGTGATCGGTGTAGACGACCGCATTGACGATCGCGCGCGACTCGTTGATCGCCAGCGCGCGAGTCATTTCGAGGTTGCCCAGGTGCGAGCCGATGAGCACCGCGCCGCGCCCCGAGTCGAGCAGGCGATCGAATTCGGCGCGATTGGGAAAGTCGACGCGGCCGCCGTCGAGACCGCCGAGCCACGCGGCGAGCTTGTCGAGGCTCGACTGGGCAAAGGCTTGCAGGTGTTTGAAGCTCTCTTGCCAGCCCGGCTTCGCCTGCGGCGCGTTGCCGTACGCGGCGACCCGGCGCAGGTAGTCGAGCGACGCCGCGCGCGCCTTGCCGCCGGTGAGCAGGAAGTAGGCGACGATCGGGTAGAGCAGCCACTGCGCCGCGCGTTCGCCGAGCAGCCGGTAGCAGCAAAAAACGATGGACAGCCCGAGGCCGCCGCCGCGCTCGGCGAGCGAAGACCAGTGCGCTGAGCGCGGCGCCACCCGGTTCATGCACGCGGCGAGCCGGCGCCAGAGCAGCAGCGGCAGGCGCGGCAGCATGGCGAGGACGAGACGGCTGTGCATCTTGCTGATCTGCACGTTGTCGCGCCACAGCTTGAAGTGCGAGAGCCCGCCGGGCGGGTAGACCACGCGCGTGGCGAGGTTCTCGCAGCGCACGCCGCGCCAGGCCAGGCGAACGACGATGGCGGTATCGAACGCCATGCGCTGCGGCAGGCGAACGTCGTCGATCAGCGCGCAGCTGGCGGCCAGCGGATAGAGGCGAAAGCCGCACATCGAGTCGCCGATCGCCAGCGACAGCGTTTCGACCCAGACCCAGAAATGCGTGAGGTAGCGGCCGTAGCGTCGGCCTTTGGGAACCGAGTCGTCGTAGATCGGCGTGCCGCAGACGATGGCTTCGGGGAAGGCCGCGCCGCGTTCGAGAAAGCGCGGCACGTCGGCCGTGTCGTGCTGGCCGTCGGCGTCGATCTGCAGCGCGTGGGTGAAACCGGCGCCCTGCGCCAGGCGCAGGCCGTGCATCACCGCGGCGCCCTTGCCGGAGTTGGTTTTTAGCCTGGAGAGCCGCACCAATGCTTGCTCCTGGGCCAGCGTGTCGAGCCCGGCGGCAGTCGGCGCGGCGCTGCCGTCGTCGACGATATAGATCGGCAGGCCGTACGGCAATAGGTGATCGACGGTGACGCGAATGGTCTCGCCGTGGTTGTAGATCGGGATCAGCAGGCACGGTTTGAAGCTCATGCGGCGCTGTCGAAAACGATGCGGCCGCTCGAGCAGCGGCGCTGGCTGTTGGCGAAAATGAAGTCCAGGCGCGCGTTCTCGTCATCCCAGGTCAGCGTCAGTTCGAGCTGCGTGTCGGGCAGCACCAGCGCCTGGAATTTGATGTTCTCGAGCGCGGTGAATTGACCGCGCAGCGGCAGGTGCTCGCGCGCATGGCGGATCGCCCAGTCGATCTGGACCACGCCGGGCAGGATCGGCAGATCGGGAAAGTGGCCGGCAAAGTGGGCGAGCTCGCGCGGCACCAGGAGGTCGATGACGACTTGGCGGCGCGCGCCGCACGGCTCGCGAACGGCCAGCACCTGTGCTTGTAGTGGCGCGTCTGGCGGCGCCGGTGGTGCTGCCGGGGCGCCGTCGGCGAACAGTTCGAGCAGCGCGTCACGCGTCAGTTTGCCGCGCTCGTCGACCGGCAGTCGTTCGGGAAAACGCCAGCGTCGCGGCAGCAGAACGGCTTCAAAGTGCGCGCCAAGGTGTCGTCGCAATTGCTGCGCGGCGTGACGTCGGCCTTGCGCGGCGAGTTGTTGGCGGCCGGCGTCGTGCAGCACGACCACCGCGCCGACGCTTTGCCGCTTTCCCGGCAAGGCCAGTACGGCGGCACGGCTGACCCAAGGGTGGTCGAGCAGCCGCGCTTCCATGTCGGGCAGCGAGAGCCGTTTTTCCTCGATCTTGACGATGCGGTCGAGCCGGCCGCAGAGCCGGAAACGGCCGGCCGGCAACAGTTCGATCGCGTCGTCCATGCGCCACGGCGAGTCGTCGGCGAGGAAAGGCGAGCGCAGCGATAACGCGCCGTCGTTCGCGCGATCGACGAAGATTCCGGGAAAAGGCGTCCACGTCTCGCTAAACGCCTGGCCTTGCTGCCGACGCCAGGCGATGCCGCCGGTTTCGGTGCTGCCGAACACTTCGACCGGGGCCAGACCGAGGCGGTGGTAGTGGGCGGCCGTTGTCGCCGGCAGCGGCCCGCCCGACGAGAATATGATTTTCGGCGCCGGCTGCAGCGAAGCGAGCGGCACCAGCTCGGGCAGGCGCGCCAGTTGCGCCGGGCTGGACACCAGCGCGCAGTCGCGCAGCAGCGCGAGCCGCTCGCCGAGCGTGTCGGGGTGCGCGCAGGTCACGTTGTCGAAGGGACGGCCTGCCGACAGCGGCCAGAACAGCCGGAACAGCAGGCCGTAGATGTGCTGGTGCGGCGCGGTGGCGACGACGCTCGCCTGGCCGAGGGTGGCGCCCCACAGTTGCTCGAGGATGGCGACTTCGGCGTCGAATTGCGCCAGCGTCTTGCGTATCCGCTTCGGCGCGCCGGTACTGCCCGAGGTGTAGAGGTCGATGATCGCCGTCTGCGGGTCGATCGGCGCCAGCGGCAGGCGCGCGCTGGCGTGCTCTGCGCCGTCGGCGCGGGCGTCGAAGGCGCCGGCCAGTTGCGCCAGCGTGCCGGCTTGCGCGTTCGGCGGGATCACCACCTGTTTGCCGGCGTGCAGCAAGGCCAGCAGGCTCAGCGCAAAATCTAGCGCGTCATCGCCGGACAGCAGCCAGCGCAGCTCGCGTCGTTCGGCAAAATGCGCGGCGCGCGTCGCGACGCGCGCGGAAAATTCTTCCCAGGCGACCAGGCGTTGCCCGTCGTGGCAAACCGGATGGCCGGCGCTGCGGCCTTCGGTCAGCAGGGTGGCGAGTGCTTGGCGGCTCATCGCGCAAGCAGGCGGCGCCGGATCAGCCACTCGCCTGAAAACAGCGCGCCCATCAAGATGTAGGCGATCAGACCGTTGTACAACGCCCATGTCTCGCGGCTCGATGACAGCGCCGTATAGCCGGCGATGCCGCCGTTGACCACGAAGAAGGCGCACCACACTTGGGTGACGCGCCGGGTATAGCGGACACCGGCGGGCGGCAGCAGGGGGTCGCGCAAGCGCGCAAAGCGTTCGACCAGCGACGGCGGCGCGCGCAGCGAGAGGCCGAAGAGCAGCAGTAGGCCAAGGTTCACTGCCGCCGGATAGAGACGCAGCAGCGTTTCGCTGTTGGTCAGCGCCGTCGCTCCGGCCAGCGCGAGCAGCGCGACGAGCACCGCCAAATCAGCGCGCGACAGCCCGGCGAGCAGGCGAGCGGCGTCGCGGCGCCGGCGCAGCAACAGTAGCAGCGCGAGCAACAGAGCGACCTGGCGCGGTTCGGCGAAATGCAGGCCGAAGTAGATCAGCGGCGGGTAGGCCAGCCACAGCAGCGCCTGGAAGATTCGTTGAGCGGTCATCGACCGTTGGCCTGGTTGGACGCGTCAGGCAGCGAGCAGCAGATGCACGGTGCTGATGACATCGCCGACCGTGCGTACCGTCTTGAAATCCTCGGGCTTGATGCGTTTTCCGGTCATTTCCTGCAGCTTGATCGCCAGGTCGACGGCGTCGATGCTGTCGAGTTCGAGTTCATCGAACAGGCGTGATTCCGGCTTGACGTGTTCCGGATTGATCTCAAAAGCTTCAGCGAGAATGGCCTTGAGTTTTTCGAGAATCTGTTGATCGGTCATTGCTTGTCCCTTGTTATGCTGATGGTATGTTGTTGGTGTCTCAGAAGATTCTAGACGGCGCGCTGCGTCTGCACCAGGCGCACCAGCGTGCTAACCGAGCGAAAATGCTCGCGGTTGCCGGCGTCGGTCGCTTCGAGCTGAAACTGGTACTGCTTGCGCAGCGCGATTCCCAGTTCGAGCGCGTCGATCGAATCGAGGCCCAGGCCGTCGTCGCCAAAGAGCGGCGCATCGTCTTCGATGTCGTCGGGCTGGGTGTCCTCGAGCTCGAGCGCGTCGATAATCAGGCGCTTGATTTCAAGCGCCAGGGCCTTGGTTTGTTGAGCGTCGTCAATGGTGTTCGTCACGTAGAAGTTCCTTGGTGAAGTAGGTTTCGAAGGCTTGGGTCAGCTGGCGCGCCGCGATGGTCGGGGGGGCTCCGGCGTCGATCCAGCGGCAAGGGTCGATCGGCGAGCGCACGTCAAGGCGCAAGCGAAAGCGCCGCCGCGGGATGTGGTACCACTTCTCGCGCTTGGTCAGCGTGGTCGGGCTGCAGTCGATCAGTACCGGCAGGATGGGCATCCCGCTCTTCAACGCAACGTAAGCGGCGCCGCGCAGGAAATGCAGCGGCTGATCGGGCGCGCTGCGCGTTCCTTCGGGGAAAATGATCAGCGGGTTGCCGGCGGCGAGGTCATCGGCGCAGTCTTCGATCAGATTCTCGGGTTCGGCGTTGCTGACGTAGCCGGCGGCGCGCACGACGCCACCGAGAAAGGGGTTCTGCCAGAGTGCCCGCTTGACCACGCAGCTCGCTTCCGGCATCAGCGAAATCAGCGCGACGACATCGATCAGCGTCGGGTGATTGGCCAGCACCAGCGCGTTACGGCAATTCTTAAGTCGCTCGCCGCCGATCACTTCGAGGCGCATGATGCCGACGCTTTCCATCAGTCCGATGAAGGCAACGAAGGATTGGTGAATGATCCGGCGCGCCTGGCGCGAGCGCGATTTTTCGGGAACCAGCAGGAGCAGCGGGAAGACCAGCAGCGACAAGGCCAGAGCGCCGCCGCCAAAGGCCGCGAAACAGCCACCGGTGGCGGCTAGCCGCCAGTAGTAATTGACGTTGGCGGTCATCGCTGGCGCGTGCTCCAGGTCCAGCGCTGGCCTTCACCGCGCCAGCTGGCCTCACCCGCTTCAAGGCAGCGAATAAAGGCGCTCGACTGGGCTTCAACGCTGGCGGGCGCCTCGTCGGCCGAAACGCGGCAGGTGATCTGCCTGGGCGCATTGCTCTGCAGTAGCAGCGCGACGGCATGGGCCGGCGGTTGGCTCAGCTCGACTTCGCCGTAGACGTCGGGCGGCGGTTCGTCGGCATAGACCAGCAGGACCGGTTGCTCCGGCTGGTCAGCGAGTTGCTGGCAGGCCTCGAGCAGTCCGTAGCCGAAACTCGCAGCACACGCTGAGATCGCCGTTGACGGCGCGGTATTGTTCTGGAGAATTGAAAATAATCCGGTGCTGGCATTGAGAACAGAGAGGCTGAAGGCTGTCGGCGACAATTCCTGATCCTGCGCGAGATCGCCGAGCATTGCCGTCGTTCGCGTCAGCTCTCCGTGGCGGGAGGCATAGACAATGCGTACGTCAGCGATGTCGTGGGCACAGTCATGAGCCACTTTGAGCGCCATTTTTGCCAGCGAACTAAGCCGTCGCCGCAGCAGTGGATCGACAAAAGAGACATCGGGCGCAGCGCGCGATCCGTCTTGATGAGCGCGAGTCCGCCACACCGCCGAGCGGCCAATCGATACCGTCCAGTCCAGGCTATTCGTTGGCAAAGGCAATTCTTTCGACAGGCAACAGAAAAATTTCCGAAGGGGATGGCGCTACGGCCGTCACCTTTTTTTCCGTGATGTGATTAAAAGGCCTGCACCAGCAACGCCGCGATTATATCCGAACACGATAAGTTCTGACGGCGGCGATTAGTTGGCCAGAGGACCGTCCGGTGCATCGCGCAGCAGGTCGAGGCGCAGCGCGCCGAGCCGTTGCGGCGCGTCATCGCCGGCGAGCCAGGCGTGCATTGCGGCAGGCGATCCGGCGGCCAACGCGGTCTGCGCGCCGAGCGCGCAGACGCTGATGCCGGCCGGCGGCCGGCCGTTGCTGCGGGCGATCAGCACCGACTCGATCAGGCGTGGGTCGTCAGCGCCGAGCAGTTCGGCGCTGCGTACGCTGGACAATCGCCGCAGCACGCGGGTGACCAGGCTGGCGCGGTCGGCGCCGGCGCAAAAAACGATCAGCGCGTGGGCATGGCCGTCGGCATTGAGATCCCCGGCGGTGCCGTGGAAAGCTTCGATCTGCAGACCGCGCCCCGAGAACACCTCGGCGACGCTATTGACGCTGCCGGGTCTATCCTGCAGCTCGATGGCGATGATCTGCTGCGGGAATGCGCTGGCGCAGGTTAAGTCAGTCATGGCTCCACTCCCGTATCTTGCTGCGGCAGCGCACCCCGCAGGCTTGCAGCAGCGCGAGTTCCTCGTCGCTAAGGTCGTCGCCGGGCACCACGCGCCGCACCGCGCCTTCGAGAATCAATCGGTTGCCGATCGGGCCGTGTATTCCCAGTTCGCCGCGGTGCTGGTACTGCGCGCAGATCTCGACGGCGCGGCCTTCGCACAGCGCGGTCACCAGCTCGACGGTGGCGGTCGCCGTCGCGGAAATCGTCTTGGCCTGCGAATAGTGCACCGGAAACGGTTTCAAGGCGACGCGCAGATCGGGCGGCAGGCGGGCGACGCGCGCCAGCGCGCGCACCGGGCCGTCGATCGGGTCGGCCATCATCTGCGCCATCAGCGCCGCGTGCTCGGCCGCCAGGCGCGCCGGGAAATCGGCCGAGACGGTGCCGTCGCGCAGCCGCGCGATGGTCGCCGCGAGCTCGTCGGGCTGCAGGCCGTGGATGCGTACCGTCGACCACAGCGGCACCATGCCCAGACCGTGTTCGCCGGCCATCGAAGCGTGCACGCGCTGGCGGACGACGCCGAGCTGACTGGCGATTTCCCAGCGGAAACGCTGCGAATCGCTGAACGCGCCCATACCGAGAACATATTCGCGCGGCAGGTGGCGACAGAAGACATGGACGCCGAGTTCGACCGGGTTGCTGAGCACGATCACCACCGGCGGATTGCCCTTGCGGTTGCGTGCGACGGCGGCGGCGAAATGTTCGAACAGCGCGTGGTTGGCGCGCGCCAGGTCGTCACGACTCTGCAGGCCACCGGCTTTGGCCGAGTCGGTCGGGAAGGTCGCTCCGGCGGCCATCACCACGATGTCGCCGACGATCTCGTCGGCATCGTCGGTGACGTCGATTTCGGGGATGTTTTCGGCGTAGGCGTCCTGCAGGTCGGCGCGCAGGCCGTGCAGATAGCTCGGGCGGCTCGATTGCGGATTGCCGCCGACCAGCTGCAGCAGTTCGCGGCGTCCGAGAACGCCGCCGCTGACCAGCCGGGTGACGACTTCGCGACCGCAGCCGCCACTTGCGCCGATGACCGAGATATCCATTTTCGCCGTCCTTTGTTCGGCGCGATGTTGCAAGCTTGGGCGTTAGCCTTTGAGTTGCTCGAGCAGTTCGGCTTCCAGTTTCATTCGGCCGGCGCTATTGCCCAGATCGCCGCCGCTGATCAGGAAGGTATCCTCGACGCGTTCGCCGAGCGTGACGATCTTGGCCGTGTGCAGATTGGCGTCGTGCGCCGCCAGTGCCATGGCCACCGTATAGAGCAGTCCGGTGCGGTCGGAGGCGCTCACCGAAAGCACGAAGAGTTGTTCTTTTTCATCGGGCTGGATGGTCACCTGCGGCTGGATCGGGAAGTGCTTGACCTGGCGCGAAACGCGTCCGCCGGCGGGCGGCTCGGGCGGAATCTGCCGGGTCAGGCGCGCGGTCAGTTCGTGTTCGATGTAGCTGATCATGCTGCGGTCGTTGTCGCGGCCGGAAACGTCGAGCAGCATGAAGCTGTCGAGCGCGTAGCCGTGACGCGTGGTGTGGATCTTGGCGTCCATGATGCTGTAGCCGGCACGGCCGAAGAAGCCGACCAGGCGCGCAAACAGATAGCGCTGATCGAGCGTGTAGGCCATCACCTCGATGCCGTCGCCGTGCGGATTGATGCGCGCCTTGACTACCGGCTGCGCGCTGTCGACGCGGTAGTGCAGCGCGCGCGCGTGCCAGGCGATTTCCTCGGCCGAATGGCGCAGAAAATAGACGGTGTCGAGCTGGTCCCAGAGGCGTTGATGCGCCGCTTCGGGTACCGCGAAGTAGCGCAGCAAGCGCATCGCTTCCTCTTGCCGTTCCTTGATGATCCCCTGCGTCACCGGCGCCTTGCCGTCGGACAGCAGCAGGCGGCGGGTCTGGCTGAAGAGCTGTTCGAGCAACTGACCCTTCCAGCTGTTCCAGACTTTCGGGCTGGTGCCGCGAATGTCGGCGACCGAAAAGAGGTAGAGCGCCGTCAAATGGCGCTCGTCGGCGACCGTCGCGGCAAAGGCGGTGATGACGTCGGGGTCGGCGATGTCCTGTTTTTGCGCGACGTTCGACATCAGCAGGTGGTTGAGCACGATCCAGGCAACGAGTTCGGTGTCTTCGGCGGGTAGCCCGTGACTTTCGCAAAATTCGCGCGCGTCGACGGCGCCGAGTTCCGAATGGCCGCCGCCGCGGCCCTTGGCGATGTCGTGAAAGAGCGCGGCAATATAGAGCAGCCAGGGCCGGTCGAAGTCGCTGATCAGCTGGCTGCAGAACGGGTATTCGTGGCCGAATTCGCTTTCCGAAAAGCGGCGCAGGTTGCCGAGCACCTTGAGCGTGTGCTGGTCGACGGTGTAGGCGTGGAACAGGTCGTGCTGCATCTGGCCGACGATGGCGCCGAAGTTGGGCAGGTAGCGGCCCAGGATGTCGAATTGGTTCATTCGTCGCAGCTCGTGCAGTACGCCTTTGGGCTGCTTGAAGATCTCGACGAAACACGCCTTGTTCGCCGGGTCGGCGCGAAAATCGTCGTCGATCAGCGTGCGCGCGCGCCACAGCGCGCGGATCGTTCGCGCCGTCATGCCTTTGAGTTCGGAGTGTTGCTGCAGCAGCAGAAAGGCTTCGAGAATGGCCCCCGGCGTCTGGTTGAACACCGCTTCGTCAACCACGTCGAGCAACTGGTGCGTATTCTGGAAGCGCGCGTTGATTTCCTGCGGCGTCTGTTCGGGCGGCGGAAAAATGGCGGTGCCCATGTTCTGCAGCAGGATGGTGTTGAGTTGGGTCACCGTCTTGGCGGTCTGGAAATACTCCTGCATCAACTGTTCGCTGACGCGCCGGGTTGGCGTTGCCGTATAGCCGAGTCGCTCGGCGAGCGCGGTCTGGTAGTCGAACAGCAGGCGGTCTTCACGCCGGCCAGCGAGCAGGTGCAACTCGATGCGCAGGCGCTGCAGGAAGCGCTCGCGCCGTTCCAGGCCCTTGGCTTCGGCGTGCGTAATGAAGCCGTGGTGCTGCAGATCCTGCCAGCTGTTGCCGTAGCCGGCTGCCTGTGCGATCCAGAGGATGCTTTGCAGGTCGCGCAGACCGCCTGGGCTCTCCTTGCAGTTCGGCTCGAGGCTGTAGGGCGAGTCCTGAAAACGCCGGTAGCGCTCGTCCTGCTCCATGCGTTTGGATTGGAAGAAAGCCTGCGGATCGAGGATTTCCCTGAAGCGCGCCGAAAATTGGGCGAACAGCGCATCGCTGCCGATCAGCAAGCGGGCCTCGACCAACGCCGTCTGCACCGTCAGATCGCCGGCAGCCTCTTCGATGCAGTCGTCGACAGTGCGCACGCTATGGCCGATTTCCAGGCCGATATCCCAGAATAGGCCGACCACCTGTTCGAGTTGTGCAGCGAGCGCCGCATCGGGCGGTCCCGGCAGCAGCAGCAGCAGGTCGATATCGGACGCCGGCCACAACAGGCCGCGGCCATAACCGCCGACGGCGACCAGCGCCAGACTGTCCGGAAACTGCAGTTCGCGCCACAGGTCGCGCAGCACGTCGTCGATCAGCGCGCAGCGTTCGCTGAGCAGTGCGCTGGTGTCGCCTTGGGCAAGGTAGCGTGCGCAAACCGTCGCTTGACCCGTTTGCAGCCGCGACTTGTAACGGGTGAGCAGGCCCAAGCGCGCGGCGGAATCGAGCTTCATCGGGGAAGCTCGATCCATTGCGGCGGCTGGCGCGTAGCGGCGGAGACCGTCAGCACTTCGAATCCCGTTTCGCTCACCAGGATGGTGTGTTCCCACTGCGCCGACAGGCTGTGGTCCTTGGTGACGATCGTCCAGCCGTCGGCCAGTTCGCGGATCGCCGCCTTGCCGGCGTTGATCATCGGTTCGATGGTGAAAATCATGTTGGCTTTGAGTTCGACGCCGGTGCCTGGCTTGCCGTAGTGCACGACCTGCGGATCTTCGTGGAAGCGGGCGCCGATGCCATGGCCGCAGAATTCGCGAACCACCGAAAATCCGCATTGTTCAGCGTAGCTCTGGATGGTGTGGCCGATATCGCCGAGCCGGGCGCCTGGCTTGACCTGGGCGATACCGAGCCACAGGCATTCGAAAGTGACCTCGCACAGCCGCTTGGCCTGAATCGAAACCTCGCCGACCTGGAACATGCGGCTGGTATCGCCGTGATAGCCGTCCTTGATGGTGGTGATGTCAAGATTGACGATGTCGCCATTCTTGAGTTGCTTGTCGCCGGGAACGCCATGGCAGACCTGGTGGTTGACCGAGGTGCAGGTCGATTTCGGATACGGTTGGTAGCCCGGCGGCGCGTAGTTGAGCGGCGCCGGGATGCAGCCCTGAACATCGACCATGTAGTCGTGGCAGAGCTTATCCACCTCGCCGGTGGTGATTCCGGGTTTGATGAAAGGCGTAATGTAATCGAGCACTTCGGCTGCCAGCCGGCCAGCGACCCGCATTTTTTCGATTTCTTCGGGAGTCTTCAAAGTGATGCTCATGTCGGGGCCGGGCAGATTGAGTGAAGTCGCAGAGGATAAGGTAAGACGGGGTTTAAGGCAATTTGGCGCGCCTGCTGTCGATCGGTACGACGATCGTGCTTGGAACTGGAATTTCACCACGTCCGATGATACAATCGCCGGGTTTTGCTGACCCGTGTCGGTGAAACATGAGTGTCGAATGCGTGCCACGGTGGCGCGCGAGGCGGACCGGCAACGGTTCGTCAATTACGCACATTCGCCTGTTCAAGGGTGCCCGTCGCTGGATTGACGGCGGGCGTAAGTGGGCGAATGGTGGTTTAACCCTGATATGAAAGCGAAAATATGTCTACAACGATGCGTCAAATGCTCGAGGCCGGTGTTCACTTCGGCCACCAAACCCGCTTCTGGAACCCCAAGATGGCTCAGTACATCTTCGGCGCCCGCAGCAAGATTCACATTGTCAACCTTGAAAAGACGCTGGCCAAGTACAACGAAGCGATGTCTTTCGTTCGCAAGCTGTCGTCGAACAAGGGCAATATCCTGTTCGTCAGCACCAAGCGTCAGGCGCGCGAGATCATCGCCGAAGAAGCCATCCGCGCGGGCTCGTGCTACGTCGACCAGCGTTGGCTGGGCGGCATGCTGACCAACTTCAAGACGATCAAGCAGTCGACCAAGCGCCTCAAGGATATGGAAGCGATGGTCGAAGACGGTTCGCTCGAGAAGCTCGGCAAGAAGGAAGCGCTGATGACCCAGCGCGAACTGGTCAAGCTGCAGAAATCGATCGGCGGCATCAAGGAAATGAACACCTTGCCCGACGCGCTGTTCGTCATCGACGTCGGTTACCACAAGATCGCCATCACCGAAGCCAACAAGCTGGGCATCCCGGTGATCGCCGTGGTCGATACCAATCACTCGCCGGAAGGCATCGATTACGTCATCCCGGGTAACGATGACTCGTCGAGCGCGATCCGTTTGTTCGCTCGCGGCGTGGCTGATTCGATCCTTGAAGGACGCAGCCAGTTCGTCGAGGAAATCGTTGCGGCGGCAGCGGCTGGCGACGAGTTCTTCGAAGAGTCGGCGCAGTAATTTCGGGTCGTTCGCTTGGCTGAATGCGAAGCGGACGTAAAAACGTTTGAACTGTATTGAGTGAGGAGCGGCCGGTATTCCGGCCGTGTCCGCAAATGGAGAGAAATATGGCGGCAATTACCGCAAGCATGGTGGCAGAACTTCGCGCAAAGACCGATGCGCCGATGATGGAATGCAAGAGGGCACTGACCGAAGCCGAGGGCGATCTGGCCAAGGCCGAAGAGATCTTGCGCGTCAAGCTCGGCAACAAGGCGACCAAGGCCGCTAGCCGCATCACCGCCGAAGGCGTGGTGGGCATCAGCATTTCGGCCGACGGCAAGGAAGGCTCGATCATCGAGGTCAACTGCGAGACCGATTTCGTCGCCAAGAACGACGAGTTCCTGCAGCTGGTCAAGGGCTGTGCCGCTCTGGTGGCGGGCAAGAACCCGGCCGATGTGGCCGCGCTGTCGGCGCTGCCGCTCGGCGACGGGACCGTTGAATCGACGCGTGCCGCGCTGGTCGGCAAGATCGGCGAGAATATGTCGGTGCGCCGTTTCGCGCGCGTGCAAGCGCAGGGCAAGCTGGTTTCCTACATCCACGGTGGCGCCAAGATCGGCGTGCTGCTCGATATCGTCGGCGGTGACGAGCAACTGGGCAAGGACCTGGCGATGCACATCGCCGCGTCGAAACCCAAGTCGCTCGACGCCTCGGGTGTTCCTGCCGAGCTGCTCGACGTCGAGCGCCGCATTGCGATCGAAAAGGCACGTGCCGACAACAAGCCCGAAGCGATGCTCGAGAAGATCGCCGAAGGCACCGTGCAGAAATACCTCAAGGACGTGACGCTGCTCGCGCAGGTCTTCGTCAAGGCCGAGGACGGCAAGCAGACCGTCGCGCAACTGCTCAAGGCCAAGGGCGCTACGGTCGCCGGCTTTACCTTGTACGTGGTCGGTGAAGGCTTGGAGAAGCGTTCGAACGACTTCGCCGCCGAAGTGGCTGCCCAGGCAGCTGCTGCTAAGAAATAAGCCAGAAGGGTTTGCCATGACTGACGCCACTGCTCCGAAATTCAAACGTATCCTGCTCAAGCTCTCCGGTGAAGCGCTGATGGGGGATGATGCCTATGGCATCAACCGTCAGACGATCATGGAGATTGTCGGTGAGGTCAAGAGCGTGGTCGATTTGGGTGTTCAGGTTGGCGTCGTCATCGGCGGTGGCAATATTTTTCGCGGCGTTGCTCCCGGCGCCAAAGGGATGGATAGAGCGCAGGCCGACTACATGGGAATGCTGGCGACCGTGATGAACGGTCTGGCCTTGCAGGATGCAATGCGCGTTGCCGGGCTGGTGGCGCGGGTGCAGTCGGCGCTCAATATCGAGCAGGTTGTCGAGCCCTATATCCGCGGCCGGGCGATCCGTTACCTCGAGCAGGGCCGGACGGTCATTTTCTCCGGCGGGACCGGTAATCCGTTTTTCACCACCGATACCGCCGCGGCGTTGCGCGGCGCTGAAATTGGCGCCGAGATCGTGCTCAAGGCGACCAATGTCGATGGGATTTATTCGGCCGACCCGAAAAAGGATCCGCTGGCGACGCGCTTCGACACGATCAGCTTCAACGAGGTGATCGCGAAAAACTTGAAAGTGATGGATGCGACCGCTTTTGCCTTGTGCCGCGACCAGAAACTGCCGATCAACGTTTTCTCGATTTTCAAGCCGGGTGCGTTGAAGCGGGTGGTGCTCGGCGAGGCCGAAGGCACGCTGGTCTATTGCTGAGGGAGATTGAGATGTCGATAGCAGATGTGAAGAACACCACTGAACACAAGATGCAGAAGTCGCTTGAGTCGCTGCGCGTCGATCTGGCGAAGGTGCGCACCGGGCGCGCCCATATCGGCCTGCTCGATCATGTCCAGGTCGAGTACTACGGCTCGATGGTGCCGGTCAATACCGTCGCCAACATCACCTTGATCGATTCGCGAACGCTGGGCGTTCAGGCCTGGGAAAAGGCGATGGGCCCCAAGGTCGAAAAGGCCATTCGCGATGGCGATCTCGGGCTGAACCCGGCGTCGCAGGGTGACCTGATCCGCGTTCCGATGCCCGCGCTGACCGAAGAGCGGCGCCGCGACCTGATCAAGGTCGTCAAGGGTGAGTGCGAAAATGCGCGCATCGCGATGCGCAACCTGCGTCGCGACGCCAATGCCAGCCTCAAGGAGCTGCTCAAGAACAAGGGCTGTTCGGAGGACGACGAGCGGCGTGCGCAGGAAGACATCCAGAAACTCACCGACAAGTATGTCGCTGAAGTCGACAAGCAGTTCGCGCAAAAAGAAATCGAGCTGATGGCCGTTTGAATCCTGCACAAAGGATGTCCCGGATGGCGATGTTCACCAGTTCCACTTGTGATATTCCGGCTACGGTCGCGGTGCCGCGACACGTCGCCATCATCATGGATGGCAACGGCCGCTGGGCCAGGAAGCGCTTTTTGCCGCGCTTTGCCGGGCATCGCCGCGGCGTCGAGACGGTGCGTGACGCGGTCAAGTATTGTCTGGCGCGTGGCATCGACTATCTGACGCTGTTTGCCTTCAGTTCGGAAAACTGGCGTCGGCCCGAGGAAGAAGTGTCGCTGCTGATGCAGCTCTTCATGCGCGCCTTGCAGCAGGAAGTCTCGAAACTCGACAGCAACGGCGTTCGCCTCAAGATCGTCGGCGACCTTTCGCGCTTCGATTCTGCCTTGCAGTCGCTGATTCTCGCCGCCGAGCAGCAGACCGCCGGCAACGACAAGCTGACGCTGACGCTTGCCGCCAATTACGGCGGGCGCTGGGACATTCTGCAGGCGGCCAATCGTTTGGCGCTGGCGCGTCCTGATACCTTGGGAGCGTGGAGCGAGGCCGACCTGACGCCGTATCTGGCGATGAGCTATGCGCCTGAACCCGATCTTTTTATCCGCACCGGCGGCGAGCAGCGGATCAGCAACTTTCTGCTGTGGCAGTTGGCCTATGCGGAGCTGTATTTCACCGACACGCTGTGGCCCGAGTTTGACGCGGCAGCCTTTGCCGATGCGATCTCGTCGTATCAGCAACGAGAACGTCGTTTCGGGCGAACCAGCGAACAACTGATCGCCCCCCCACGCCCCGCGGCAAGCTCTCGACTTCCCGCCGGATCGCCGGCTGGCGCGTCGGACGCGAAAATCAATGCTTAAGACGCGGATCGTTACCGCGCTCGTCCTGTTCTGCGCGTTTCTTTCTGCGCTGTTCTATCTGCCGCCGCTCGGTTGGCTCGTGTTCGCTACCTTGGTTGCTGCTGTGGCGGCCTGGGAATGGGGCGCGCTGATGGCCTTGGCGGGCGCTTCTCGGGTGGCGCTGGCTGGTGGCCTGGCGCTCATCTGCTTGAGCTTGGCGGCGCTTGATCCGACGGCGCTCGGGCTTGACGCCGGCTTCGCCGACGCGGGCTGGCGATTGGGGCGCTGGTTCTACGTCCCGTCGGCAGCGTTCTGGTTGCTCGCGGTTCCGCTGTGGTTGAGACGCCGTTGGCCATTGCCGAAATCAGCGCCCGGGGTGGCGATCGGCCTGCTCGTGATCCTGCCGACCTGGCTCGCGCTGGTGCAACTGCGGCAAGCCGGAGCGCTCGCGCTGATCGCCATCATGGCGGTCGTCTGGCTCGCCGATATCGCCGCTTATTTCTTCGGCCGTGCCCTGGGTCGCCACAAACTGGCGCCGGCAATCAGTCCAGGCAAGACTTGGGAGGGTGCCGCCGGCGGGGCTCTGGCGGTCATCGTCTATGGTTTGGCGCTGGCGCCAAGATTGCCCGGCGTGCTCTCTGAGAATTTCCTGCTGTTGCTGCTCGTGCTGATTGTGCTGACCGCGATCAGCGTCATGGGCGACCTGTTCGAGTCGCTGCTCAAACGCTTGGCTGGGCTCAAGGACAGCAGCAACATTCTGCCCGGTCACGGCGGTGTGCTCGATCGCATCGACAGCCTGACCTCGACGCTGCCTTTGGTCGCTCTGGTTTGGCTGATCACCGCGCCTTGAGGATCCAGATGGCTGTGCAAAAATTCACGATTCTCGGGTCGACTGGTTCGATCGGGGTCAATACGCTCGATGTGATCAGGCGCCACCCGCAGCGTTATCAGGTGATCGCGCTGTGCGCTCATCGTCAGATCGATCGCTTGTATGACCAGTGCGTTGAATTCGCGCCGCGTTTCGCCGTCGTCGGCAGTGCGCAACTGGCCGACGACTTGCAACGCCGGCTGGCCAGCGCATCGTGTCCGACGCGCGTCGAGCATGGGCCCGAAGCTTTGGTGCGGATGGCCGAATTGCCCGAGGTCGATTCGGTGATGGCGGCGATCGTCGGTGCCGCCGGTCTGCAACCGACGCTGGCCGCCGCCGTCGCCGGCAAAAAGGTCCTGCTCGCCAACAAGGAAGCGCTGGTTATGGCCGGGCCGGTGTTCATGCGCGCCGTCCGTGATAATGGCGCCACCTTGTTGCCGATCGACAGCGAACACAATGCGATATTTCAGTCGCTGCCGCATGATTATTCAGGTGATTTATTGAAGTCTGGCGTGCGCAATTTATTGCTCACGGCGTCCGGCGGTCCCTTTCTCCGTACCTTGGTCTCCGACCTCGAACGAGTCACCCCGGACCAGGCCTGTGCCCACCCCAACTGGGTGATGGGGCGAAAAATCTCGGTCGATTCGGCGACCATGATGAACAAGGGCCTTGAGATGATCGAGGCACACTGGCTGTTCAATGTGCCGGCCGAAAAAATCGAGGTGGTGATTCACCCGCAAAGCGTGATTCACTCGCTGGTGCAATACGTCGACGGCTCGGTGATCGCCGAGCTCGGCAATCCGGACATGCGTACGCCGATCGCCCATGCCTTGGCTTACCCCGAGCGAGTCGCTGCCGGCGTCGAACCGCTCGATCTGTTCAAAATCGCCTCGCTGCATTTTGAGCGGCCAGACTTCGATCGTTTTCCCTGCCTGGCGCTCGCCTACCGCGCGTTGCGCGAGGGCGACAGCGCGCCGGCGGCGCTCAATGCCGCCAACGAGATTGCCGTTGCCGCTTTTCTCGATGGCCGCATTGGTTTCACCGCGATCCCGAAGATCATTGCCATGGTCATCGATCGCTCGCCAGTCTCGGTGCTGGAAACCCTTGCCGACGTGCTTGCCGCTGACCGGACGGCGCGCCGGATCGCCGAGCAGGCGATCAGCGAACACCTTTCGGGATGAGCAACTTCTTGTACTATCTGGCGGCCTTTGCGCTGGTTCTTGGCAGCCTGATCATCGTCCATGAATTCGGGCATTACGTCGTCGCGCGTCGAGTCGGCGTCAAGGTTCTGCGTTTCTCGCTGGGCTTTGGCCGCGTCCTGTGGTCCAAACGCTTTGGCCGTGATGGCACCGAGTGGGCGATCAGCCTGTTCCCGCTCGGTGGCTACGTCAAGATGCTCGATGAGCGCGAGGGCGAGGTTGCCGCTGAAGAATTGCATCGCAGTTTCAACCGGCAGAGCGTCTGGCGACGTATGGCGATCGTTGTTGCCGGCCCGCTGGCCAATCTGGTGCTGGCCGTGGTGGTCTATTGGGGACTCTTTGCGTACGGTACGCAAGAGCCCAGGCCGATTCTGGGAACACCTTCTCTCGCCAGCCCGGCGGCGGCTGCCGGCATCGAGAACGGTGAGCGGGTGCTCAGCGTCGGCGGCGAACCGGTTCAGAGCTGGCAGGAGATGCGTTGGGTTTTTCTGCGTCGAGCGGTCGATCACGATTCGATCGAGCTTGAGGTGATCAACCCGCGCAACGAGATCACCCTTCGCCGCCTCGACCTGTCCTCGGTCAGGGAAGCGGGATGGGAAGGCGATGCCCTTGAGAAACTGGGAATCGGCTTTTTCCGCCCGAGAATTCCCGCGGTGATTGGCAAAGTTGGCGCCGAGAGTGCTGCGGCGCTTGCCGGCCTCTTGCCCGGCGATGAAATCCTGCAAATCGACGGCAAGCCAGTGAGCGGCTGGCCGGATGTCGTTCGCAGCGTACGCGCCTCGCCCGCAAGGCCGCTTGATTTTGAGGTGCGGCGCAATGCCGAGCGCTTCCTGGTGGTCATTACCCCCGCCGTGGTTGATGACAAGGGGATTCAGGTTGGCCGAATCGGCGCTGCCGTCAAGGATCCCGGATTTTCGAGAAGCGAGCTGATGATCACGGTTCGTTACGCACCGCTGGCCGCGCTCGGCAAGGCGGTCGACGAGACCTGGGACAAGTCGGTGTTCAGTTTGGTGATGATGGGGAAAATGATCACCGGCGAAATGTCCTGGCGCAATATCAGCGGTCCGGTCACCATCGCCGATTACGCCGGTCAGTCGGCAAAACTCGGAATCGCTTATTACCTCAAGTTTCTGGCGCTCGTCAGCATCAGCCTCGCGGTGCTCAATTTGCTGCCCATTCCGATTCTGGATGGTGGGCATTTGCTGTATTATGTCCTCGAAATCGTAAAGCGCAGGCCGCTTTCGGAGCGCAGCATGGAAATCGGCCAGCAAATCGGCCTGGCCTTGATGCTGATGCTGATGGCGTGCGCATTTTACAATGACATTAATCGATTGATTTCCGGCTGATCTTATGAAGAAAAACCTGCTCGCGGGTGTCATTGCCGCGCTTTTTGTTTGTGGTGCGTCCGCTTTTGAACCGTTTGTCGTCAAGGACATTCGCGTCGAGGGGATCCAGCGTACCGAAGCCGGTACGGTGTTCAGCTATCTCCCGGTCAAGGTCGGCGATACGATGACCGACGAAAAGGCGGCGGCAGCGATCAAGGCCTTGTTCGCCACTGGTTTTTTCAAGGACGTGCGCATCGAGATTGACGGCGGGGTGCTGCTTGTCGCTCTCGAAGAGCGTCCGGCGATCGCCCAGATTGATTTTTCGGGGCTCAAGGAGTTCGACAAGGATCAATTGACCAAAGGCCTCAAGGAGGCCGGTTTCGCGGTTTCGCGTTCGTTTGACCGCAGCATGCTCGAAAGAGCCGAGCAGGAGTTGAAACGCCAGTATCTGACGCGCGGCAAGTACGGGGTGAATATCACCACCACCGTGACGCCGCTCGAGCGCAATCGCGTATCGATCAATTTTGCGATTGATGAAGGCGATGCCTCGAAAATAAGGCAGATCAATATTGTTGGCGCGCAGGCGTTCAAGGAAAAGGACTTGCAGGCGCTTTTCCAGCTGCAGACACCCAACTGGATCAGTTGGTACACAAAATCCGACCAGTACTCGAAACAGAAGCTTGCCGCAGACCTTGAGACGCTGCGCTCTTACTACATGAATCGCGGTTACCTTGAGTTCAACGTTGAATCGACCCAGGTTTCGATCAGCGCCGACAAGAAGGATATCTACATCACAGTGACCGTTTCCGAGGGCGAGCGTTACATCGTTTCGTCGGTCAAGCTCGCCGGTGAACTCATTCTGCCGGAAGATGAATTCAGAGCGGCGATGAAGGTCAAGCCGGGCGATGTGTTTTCGCGCGAACGCCTCAACGAAAGCACCAAGGCCATCGGCGACAAGCTCTCGGCCAAGGGCTATGCCTTTGCCAACGTCAATGCGGCGCCTGAAGTCGACAAGGAGAAAAGGCAGGTCGCCTTCACCGTGTTCGTCGATCCGGGCAAGCGCGCCTACGTTCGGCGCATCAATATCACCGGCAACAGCAAGACGCGTGACGAGGTGATCCGGCAGGAAGTTCGCCAGATGGAGGGCGGCTGGTACGACGATGAGCGCGTCAAGTTGTCAAAAGAGCGGATCGACAAGACCAATTACTTCGGCGAAGTCAATGTCGAAACGCCTCCGGTTCCCGGGACGACCGATCAAGTCGATGTCAATTTCAACGTAACCGAAAAATCGACCGGCAACATTTCGCTGGGCGCGGGCTATTCGCAGGCCGAGAATGTGATGCTCTCGGGTTCCATCTCGCAGTCCAATATTTTTGGCAGCGGGAAATTCGTCTCCATCCAGGTTGCCACGGGCTCGATCAACCGGGCGATCGGGCTTAGTTACACCAATCCCTACTTTACGGTCGATGGCGTCAGCCAGGGTTTCGATGTCTATCACCGGAAAACCAATCCGACATCGCTCGGTTACGTTTACAACACGGTTTCAACCGGCGGCGGGATCCGTTTCGGCATCCCGATCGGCGAGAAACAGTCGCTCAGTTTTGGCGCGGCGATCGATCAGACCAAGGTCGAGATCGACAGAACCGACCCGGATACGCCGCTTCAGTACATGAACTTCAGCGACAAGTTTTGCAACAGCCAGAACTCGTGCACCAATATGTCGCTGCCGCTGACCGCCGCTTGGGTCAGTGACAGCAAGGACAGCGTGATCCTTACGACGCGGGGAACCTATCAGCGCGCCGCGGTCGAGGTCAGCCCCGGCGGCGATCTCAAGTACTACAAAGCCAACTATCAGCTGCAAAAATTCTTCCCGGTCACGCGCAGCATGGTGCTGATGCTCAATGGCGAACTTGGCTACGGCAAAGGGATGTCAGGTCAGGACTTGCCCTTTTACAAGAACTTCTATGCTGGTGGTGTGAGCTCGGTGCGGGGTTACGATACCGCGAGCCTGGGGCCCTACGAGTTCAATGCGAGCGGCGACGTCGTGCGCCTCGGTGGCACGCGCCGCGTGGTCTTCAATGCGGAATTGTCGATGCCGGTTCCCGGTGTCGGTGCTGCGAACGAGAAGGCGCTGCGTTTTGGTCCCTTCTTCGACGCCGGCCAGGTTTATGCCGATTCGACTGGCGCGTCGGATGTGATCGACAGCGGACCCGTGCGCATGTCGGCAGGGTTGGCGGCGACTTGGGTATCGCCTTTCGGCCCGCTTAAATTCAGCGTTGCGCAGCCACTTAACAAGCAGGAAAATGATAAAATCCAACGGTTCCAGTTTCAGATGGGGCAGACCTTTTAATCTAGGAGAAACAGCTTGAACACGAAAATTGCCACGTTGCTGGTCGCGCTGATGGCTTCGTTGCCCGTGTCCTCTGCGTTGGCATCGGATGCTTTGAAGGTGGGTTACGTCAATACGCAGCGCATTTTCCGTGACGCGCCGACTGCAGTCAAAGCGGCGAAGAAAATTGAGCTTGAATTTTCCAAGCGTGATCAGGATTTGCAGCGCCTGGCCAAGCAGCTTCAGGGTTTGCAGGAGTCGCTTGAAAAAAATGCGGTGACCATGGCCGAAGCCGAACGCCGCACCAAGGAAAAAGACCTCAACGAGTTGTCGCGTGAGTTTCAGCGCAAACAACGCGAGTTCCGTGAAGATCTGAACCTGCGTCAGAACGAAGAGAACGCGGCGATCATCGAGAAAGCCAACAAGGCGATCAAGCAGCTCGCCGAAAGCGAAAAGTATGACTTGATCGTTCAGGACGTCGTCTGGGTCAGCCCCAAGCTCGACGTGACCGACAAGATCATCAAGGCATTGTCGGAAGGCAAGTAAGCGGCGTGCCTGCGCAAGACGGTCTGCGACTCGACGAAATCGTCGCCCGGCTTGGCGGATCGCTCGAGGGTGACGGTTCGCTGGTCGTGTCGCAGGTCGGCAGTCTGGCTTCGGCCGGACCCGGTCAGATCGCCTTTCTGGCCAACCCCAAGTTTCGGCAGCAACTGCTGGCTACCCGCGCGGCAGCGGTGATTGTTGCGCCACAGTTCGCCGCGGAAACCACGCTGCCACGCATCGTTCATCAAAACGCCTACGCGTACTATGCGCGTGTCGTGGCCTTGCTCAATCCGCCTGCGGTCAGGCCGACCGGTGTCCACGCCTCGGCAGTGGTGCACAGCCTTGTTCCCGCTTCGGCGCGCATCGGCGAAAACGTGGTGATCGGCGAGAACGTGTCGATTGGCGAAAACGTCACGTTCTATCCGGGCTGTGTGATCGGCGACGGGGTGTCGATCGGCGACGATTCGCTGCTTTACCCGAATGTCGTGATCTATGCGCGCTGCGTGATCGGTCGGCGCGCCGTGATTCAATCGGGTGCGGTGATCGGCGGCGACGGTTTCGGTTTCGCCAAGGACGGCGAGCGCTGGATCAAGATCCCGCAAATCGGCCGGGTAGTCATCGGTGACGACGTCGAGATCGGCGCCAATACGTCGATCGATCGCGGCGCGCTCGACGATACGGTGATCGGTGACGGCGTCAAGCTCGATAACCAGATTCAGATCGCGCACAACGTGGTAATCGGCGATCATGCGGCGATGGCCGGTTGCGTCGGCATCGCCGGCAGTACGAAAATCGGACGCCGGTGTACCGTTGGCGGTGCCGGGATGATCGTCGGCCATCTTGATCTGGCTGACGATGTGCATGTTTCGGCGGGCACCATGGTGACCAAGAGCCTGCGCGAACCGGGGCAATACACGAGCATTTTCCCGCTCGAAACCCACGCTGAGTGGTTGCATAATGCGGCGCAGATCAAACGCCTGGCGAAGCTCGCCGAGCGGGTTTCTGAGCTTGAGAAAAAACTGGAACAAATGGAGAAGTCATCGTGAATTCAATGGATATCAAAGAGATTCTTGATCATCTGCCGCATCGTTATCCATTTCTGCTGGTCGATCGTGTGGTCGACTTCGAGATCGGCAAGTCGATCCACGCGTACAAGAACATCAGTATCAACGAACAGTTCTTCACCGGTCACTTTCCGCACCATCCGGTCATGCCCGGCGTGCTGATCATGGAGGCGCTGGCGCAGGCGGCCGGAATTCTCTCGTTCAAGACGATGGGCGCCAAACCCGACGACGATTCAGTTTTTTACTTTGTCGGAATCGACAATGCGCGTTTCAAGAAGCCGGTGTTGCCGGGCGATCAGCTTCATCTGCACGTCGAAATCGTTCGCCAGATGCGTGGCATCTGGAAATACAAAGTCGAAGCGCGCGTTGACGGCGAGGTCGCCGCGCAAGCCGAACTGATGTGCGCTCAGCGCGAAGTGGCCTGATAACAGCGTGAGCGAAAAGATGATCCATCCCAGTGCAATCATTCATCCGGGCGCCAAGCTGGGTTCCCACGTCGCTGTCGGCCCCTATTCGATCATCGGCGAGTACGTCGAGATCGGTGACAATACGTCGATCGGTCCGCACGTCGTCATTTCCGGTCATACGCGGATCGGCTGCGACAACCGGATTTTCCAGTTCAACTCGATCGGCGAGGTGCCGCAGGACAAGAAATACGCCGGCGAACCGACCCGGCTCGAAATCGGCGACCGCAATACCATCCGCGAGTTCTGTACCTTCAACCTGGGCACGGCGCAAGACGTCGGCGTAACCCGTGTCGGCGACGACAACTGGATCATGGCCTACGTGCATATCGCGCACGATTGTCAGGTTGGCAACCGCACCATTTTCGCCAACAATTCGCAGCTCGCCGGACATGTCCATGTCGATGACTGGGCGATCCTCGGCGGCTATACCGGCGTCCATCAGTTCTGCCGCGTCGGCGCGCACACCATGACCGCGGTCGGCACCGTGGTGCTGCAGGATATCCCGCCGTTTGTCATGGCTGCCGGCAATTCGGCAAGTCCCTACGGCATCAACGCCGAGGGCCTCAAGCGCCGCGGTTTTTCCGCCGATGCCTTGTTGGCGCTCAAGCGCGCTTACCGTACGCTCTACAAGTCGGGATTGATGCTCGACGAGGCGCGCGCCAAACTCGAGGACGAGGTCAAGCTGCACCCCGAGATCCAGCCGATCCTCGATTTCCTGGCGGTATCCAAGCGCGGCATCATCCGATGACCGCGCTGCGCATCGCCATGGTCGCGGGTGAGGCGTCGGGCGATCTGCTCGCCAGCCACCTGATCGAGGCGCTCAGGGCGAAACTGCCCAACGCCGTTTTTTACGGTATCGGTGGTCCGAAAATGCTCGGCCAGGGCTTTAAAGCCTGGCATCCGCTCGAAAAGCTTGCGGTGCGCGGTTACGCCGAAGTGCTCAAGCATTACCGTGAAATTTCCGGAATTCGCAGCGATCTCAAGCGCCGCCTGCTCGCCGAACCGCCCGACGTCTTCATCGGTATCGACGCGCCGGACTTCAATCTGGCGCTCGAAAAATCGCTCAAACAGCGCGGCATCCCGAGCATCCATTACGTCAGTCCGTCGATCTGGGCCTGGCGCGGCAAGCGTATTCACAAGATCGGCGCCGCCGTTTCGCGCGTGCTGGCGCTGTTTCCGTTCGAGCCCGCGCTCTACGAGAAGCAGGGGATTCCGGTGAGTTACGTCGGTCATCCGCTGGCCGACATGCTGCCCGTCGACGATGGTCGCGATGGTGCGCGCCTGTTGCTCGGGCTTGCCGCGCAGCAGCCGATTTTCGCGCTGTTGCCCGGCAGCCGCCAGTCCGAAGTGCAGTACATGGCGGCGACCTTCATCGAGACGGCGCGACTGATTCAGCAGCGCTTGCCCAACGCGCTGTTTCTGGTTCCGCTGGCGACGCGCGAGACGCGCTTGTTGTTTGAAACCGCGCTCTATGACTGCAATGCGCGCGAATTGCCGATTCGCCTGCTGTTCGGGCACGCCCACGAAGCGATGATGGCGTCCGACGCGGTGCTCGTCGCGAGCGGCACGGCGACGCTCGAGGCGGCCTTGCTCAAGCGGCCGATGGCCATCGCCTATAAGATGGCGCCGCTGTCGTACCGTTTGATGCGGCGAATGGGTTATCTGCCTTACGTCGGTCTGCCCAACGTGCTGGCCGGGAAATTCGTCGTTCCCGAATTCATTCAGGACGACGCGACGCCGGAAAATCTGGCGCAAGCCTTGCTCAACCTCTACGCCGACAAGGTGACCTGCGCGCGAATCGGCGACGTGTTCCGCGAAATTCACTTGCAGCTCAAGCAAAATACCGCCGAGAAAGCCGCTGCGGCGATTATTGCTTGCCTGCCGAGCGGAGCGCGCGCCCTTGCTGCAACAGCCTGAGGGCCTCGCCTGCGGCGTTGACGAAGCCGGCCGCGGGCCGCTCGCCGGTCCGGTCGTCGCTGCCGCGGTGATTCTCGACCCGGCGCGTCCGATCGAAGGGCTCAACGACTCCAAGAAACTCTCGGCCAAGCGGCGCGAAGCACTGGCCGTCGAGATTCGCAGCAAGGCGCTGGCCTGGGCGGTCGCCGAGGCCAGCGTCGATGAAATCGACCGCATCAACATCCTGCAGGCCAGCCTGCTCGCCATGCGGCGCGCGGTCGACGCGCTTGCTGTCGAGCCGAGTCACGCGCTGATCGACGGCAACCGCTGCCCGCAACTATCGTGTCCGGCGCAGGCGATCATCGGCGGCGATGGCCTGGTGGCGTCGATCGCCGCCGCGTCGATCCTGGCCAAGACGCATCGCGACGCGGGAATGCTCGAACTGCATGCGCTTTATCCGCAATACGGTTTTGACCGTCACATGGGCTACCCGACCGCGGTCCACCTCAAAGCGCTGGCGGAGCACGGCGTCAGTCCGGTCCATCGGCGCAGTTACGCGCCGGTCGCCAAATTGATTGGCCCATGAAGCACATCGCTTCGCGCGACAACGCGCACTTCAAATCGCTCAGGAAACTTTGCCAGAGCGGGCGAGAGCGCCGCAAAACCGGACTCGTGCTGCTCGACGGAATGCATCTGATCGAGAGCTACGCTCAGCATTTTGGCGCGCCGCAAGAAATCGTCGTCAGCGAAAGCGGTGCGACGCGGCCTGAAATCGCGCGCTATCTGGCAAGCGGCAAGGCGGCTGGCGTGACCACGATGCTCTGCGACGCGCTGTTCGACGATCTGGCGGTGGTCGAAACGCCGAGTGGAATCATGGCCGTCGCCGCGCAGCCGCGCTGTGCGCACGGGATCGATCAAGAGATCGACGCGGTGCTGCTCGACGGCATCCAGGATCCCGGCAACCTCGGCTCTATCCTGCGCAGCGCGGCGGCGGCGGGGTTTCGGCAGATTCTGTTGTCGGCCGATTGCGCGCAGGCGTGGTCGCCGAAAACGCTGCGCGCGGCGATGGGCGCGCATTTTCTGCTCGATCTGCATGAGCGCTGCGATCTGCCTTCCTTCCTCGGCGGCTACCGCGGCCAGGCGGTGCTCACCGCGCTCGATGCGGCGACCGACCTCTATTCGCTTGACCTTAAATCACCCGTCGCTTGGGTGCTGGGCAACGAAGGGCAGGGCGTCAGCGAGGCGGTCGCTCAATCGACGACGCTACGCGTTCGCATTCCGATGCCGGGCGCGACCGAGTCGCTCAACGTTGCCGCGGCGGCAGCAGTCTGCCTGTTCGAAACCGTCCGCCAGCGACGCTGATCTGAACGCAGTCTGGATGGCGCTCAGGCCTTGACGCGCATCAGGCGTGCTTTTTCGCGATCCCAGTCGCGCTCTTTTTCGACTTCGCGCTTGTCGTGTTGCTTCTTGCCCTTGGCCAGGCCGATTTCGGCCTTGATGCGGCCGCGGGTGAAGTGCAGGTCGAGCGGCAGCAGCGTGTAACCGGCGCGTTCGACCTCGCCGATCAGCTTGCTGATCTGGTTTTCGTGCAGCAGCAGCTTGCGCGTACGGATCGGGTCGGGGGTGACGTGGGTCGATGCTTCGGGCAAAGCGGTGATGTGCATGCCGAAGAGGAAAACCTCGCCGCTACGGATCACCACGTACGATTCCTTGATGTTGGCGCGTCCCGCGCGGATTGCCTTGACCTCCCAGCCTTGCAGCGCAATTCCCGCCTCGAATCGTTCTTCGATGAAATAGTCGTGGAAGGCTTTCTTGTTGGCGATGATGCTCATGGTGCGGCTCTCAGAGGTTATGGCGCGAGAATGCTAGAATGCGCGATTCTACAGGATTCACGGGGCAGGGCTAAAGATGGCCGTGGTTGAGAAATCAGTACTGATCGCGCGTTCGGCGCAGCAGATGTTCGATCTCGTCGACCGTTGTGAAGACTACCCGCAATTTTTGCCCTGGTGCAGCCAGACTCGCGTCGGATTTCGCGATGAGCAGAAAACGGTCGCCACGCTGTACATCAGTTACCTCTCGGTCAAGTCGCACTTCACCACCGAAAACGAGAAAGTGATTCCACACAGCATGAGTCTCAAACTCGTCGATGGTCCGTTTCGTCGGCTCGAAGGGATGTGGCGCTTCACGCCGCTGGCCGAAAATGCCTGCAAGATTCAATTCAGCCTGTCGTACGAGTTTTCGAGCAAGTTATTTGAAAAAATCATCGGTCCGGTCTTCGGCCAGATCGCCAACACCTTTGTCGATGCGTTCGTCAAACGCGCCGACGATGTCTATGGGGTGACCAATGCCTGAGTCAATCCGTGTCGAAGTCGTTTATCCGCTGCCGCAGAAACAGGAGATTTTTTCCGTGAATTTGCCCGCCGGCGCGACCGTGCGTCAGGCCATCGAAGCCTCGGGAGTCCTGCAAAAGTATCCGGAAATCGATCTTGCGAAAAACAAGTTCGGCGTCTTTGCCAAGCTCGCCAAGCCCGATGCGTTGTTGCGCGATCGCGATCGCGTCGAAATCTACCGGCCCCTGATCGCCGACCCCAAGGAAGTGCGCAAGCAGAGAGCGGCTGAAGGCAAGGTCATGAAAAAAGGCGCTGGCGAGGGCGAATAAGGGCGCTTCAAGCTACGGCTTGCAGCTCGCTTGCATGACTTGGCGCGCCTTGGCAGCTTCTTGCTGGCGCTGACTGTCGTCCAGGTAATAGCGCTCGCCCTGATCGTTGCGCAAGGCGATTCGTTCGCCGGACTCAAGCACTTCAAGCGCGCGGCGGGCGTTTTCGCAGGCCGCTTTGCGGTCGGCGTTGGCCGCTTGTTCCTTGGTCGCTTTCTCTGCGCTTTCCTGCGCTTCCTTCTGGCGCTTGCGAAACTCGAGCTCGCGATCTGCCGTCGTTTTCTGTGCCGAACTGCTTGGCGCGGAGGAATCTGGCTCGCTGATTTTGTTAACGCGCGGAGTGCCGGCGGGAGGCTTGTCGGAATAATGGGTTTTGCCCTTGTCGTCCTTCCATTCGTAGACCTGGGCGCTGGCCGCCGTCGCGGCGAGCAGAGCAACAACGGCAAAGGCAAAGGGTTTCATGGTCATCCTGTCCTGACGGAGCATGCTGTATAATGCGTTTTTGTAACTCTGGATTATAGGCTATGCGTTTAATTCAAAGGGCGCTAACGTTTGACGACGTCCTGCTCGTCCCCGCTCATTCCTCAGTTCTGCCGCGTGATGTCAGCCTCAAAAGTCGCCTGACACGAAATATTACCCTCAATATCCCGTTGGTCTCGGCGGCGATGGATACCGTCACCGAAGCGCGTTTGGCCATCGCCCTGGCGCAAGAGGGCGGCATCGGCATCGTGCACAAGAATTTCAGCCCGAAGGCGCAGGCGGTTGAAGTGGCCAAGGTCAAACGTTTCGAATCGGGTATTCTCAAGGACCCGATTACGGTTCCGCCGACGATGTCGGTGCGCGATGTTCTCGAACTGACCCTTTTGCACAAGATTTCCGGTTTCCCCGTCGTCGAGGGCAAGCGCGTGGTCGGCATCGTGACCAACCGCGACCTGCGTTTCGAAACCAACCTCGACCAACCCGTACGCAACATCATGACGCCGCGCGAACGGCTGGTGACGGTCAAGGAAGGCTCGACCGTCGACGAAGGCAAGGCACTGATCCACAAGCACCGCCTCGAGCGCGTGCTGGTCGTCAATGACGCTTTCGAACTGCGCGGCCTGATCACCGTCAAGGACATCATCAAGACCACCGAGCACCCCTTGGCCAGCAAGGACGCTTCCGGGCGATTGCGCGTCGGCGCGGCGATCGGCGTCGGTGCCGGAACCGAAGAACGCGCCGAGTTGCTCGCCGAGGCCGGCGTCGATGTGATCGTCGTCGATACCGCCCACGGTCACTCGCAAGGCGTTCTCGACCGCGTGCAATGGGTCAAGAAGAATCTGCCGCTGGTCGAAGTGATCGGCGGCAACATCGCCACGGCTGATGCCGCCCGCGCGCTGCTCGATCACGGCGCCGACGGTGTCAAGGTCGGCATCGGTCCGGGGTCGATCTGCACGACGCGGATCGTCGCCGGTGTCGGCGTCCCCCAGATCACCGCGATTCAGATGGTTTCCGATGCGCTCAAGGGCACCGGCGTGCCGATGATCGCCGACGGCGGGATCCGCTACTCCGGCGATATCTGCAAGGCAATCGCTGCCGGCGGCCATGTCGTCATGCTCGGCGGACTGTTCGCCGGCACCGAAGAGGCGCCCGGTGACGTCGAACTCTTCCAGGGCCGCTCGTACAAGTCGTATCGCGGCATGGGGTCGATCGGTGCGATGGCGGCGGGGTCGGCCGACCGTTACTTCCAGGAAGGCGATTCGAACACCGAAAAACTGGTTCCCGAAGGAATCGAAGGGCGCGTGCCGTACAAAGGCTCGGTGACGGCGGTGATTCACCAGTTGATGGGCGGGCTGCGCTCGTCGATGGGCTATCAGGGCTGCGCGACGATCGACGACTTGCACGAGCGTTCTGCCTTCGTCGAAATTACCGCATCGGGCGTCCGTGAGTCGCACGTTCATGACGTTCAGATCACCAAGGAAGCACCGAACTACCACATCGATTGATCGCTTCCCGGTCCTGCGGGGCGGCTCCGGTAGCCGCCCTTTTTTTCATTCAAGGCTTGAAAAATGGCTCACCAGAAAATACTCATCCTCGATTTCGGCTCCCAGGTCTCTCAACTTATCGCGCGTCGCGTTCGCGAGCAGCAGGTCTATTGCGAACTGCATCCGTTCGACGTCAGCGATGAGTTCATCCGCGAGTTCAATCCGCAGGGGATCATCCTCTCGGGCGGGCCGAACTCGGTCTATGAGGCGCAGGAATGGCGCGCGCCGCAAGCGGTTTTCGAGCTGGGCGTTCCGGTGCTGGGTATTTGCTACGGCATGCAGACGATGGCCGAGCAACTCGGCGGCAAGGTCGAAAGTTCGGGCAAGCGCGAATTCGGCTACGCGCAAATCCGCGCGCGCGGCCATTCCGAGCTGTTCAACGGCATTCAGGACAGCACCAACGCCGAGGGCCACGGCCTGCTCGACGTGTGGATGAGCCACGGCGACAAGGTCACCGAACTGCCCGCCGGTTTCAAGGTGATCGCCAGCAGCGATTCGTGCGCGATTGCCGCAATGGCCGACGAGTCGCGCAAGTTCTACGCCGTCCAGTTCCACCCCGAGGTCACGCATACGCTCAAGGGGCGCGAAATGTTCGCCCACTTCGTGCACAAGATCTGCGGCTGCGGCCATGACTGGAACATGCCCGACTACGTCGACGAGGCGATCGCCAAGGTGCGCGCGCAGGTCGGCAAGGAGGAAGTGATTCTCGGCCTGTCAGGCGGCGTCGATTCGTCGGTGGTCGCCGCGTTGCTGCATCGCGCGATCGGCGATCAACTGACCTGCGTCTTCGTCGACAACGGCCTGCTGCGCCTCAACGAAGCCGAGCAGGTGATGAAGACTTTCGCCAGCAACCTCGGCGTCAAGGTCATTCACGTCGATGCCGCCGAGCAGTTCCTCGGCCACCTCAAGGGCGTTTCCGACCCGGAAGCCAAGCGCAAGATCATCGGCCGCGAGTTCGTCGAGGTGTTTCAGGTCGAGTCGAAAAAGCTGGCCAACGCCAAGTGGCTGGCGCAAGGCACGATCTACCCCGACGTCATCGAGTCGGCCGGCAGCAAGACCAAGAAGGCGCACACCATCAAGAGCCACCACAACGTCGGCGGCCTGCCCGAGACACTCAATCTCAAGCTGCTCGAACCGCTGCGTGAACTCTTCAAGGACGAAGTGCGCGAGCTCGGCGTCGCGCTCGGCCTGCCCAAGGAAATGGTTTATCGCCATCCCTTCCCCGGGCCGGGCCTTGGCGTTCGCATCCTGGGCGAAGTCAAACGCGAGTTCGCCGATCTGCTGCGCCGCGCCGACGCGATCTTCATCGACGAGCTGCGCGCTTCCGGCTGGTACGAAAAGACCAGCCAGGCCTTCGCCGTCTTCCTGCCGGTCAAGAGCGTCGGCGTGATGGGCGACGGACGCACTTACGAACACGTCGTCGCGTTGCGCGCCGTCGACACCAGCGACTTCATGACCGCGCACTGGTCCGAGCTGCCGCACAGCCTGCTCGGCAAGGTTTCCAACCGCATCATCAACGAAGTGCGCGGCATCAACCGCGTGGTTTATGACATTTCGGGCAAGCCGCCGGCGACCATCGAGTGGGAATGATCCGGCGTCTGGTATAGACCAGGACAACCGGGCATGAAATACCCTCAAAGCCTGCGTGATAGCAGGCTTTTCTTCGTCTGGGCCCGGTGTTTTCTGGCGCGTCAAAGAATCCAAAAGCGCTGTTCAAGGCACCAGCAAGCGCATTGTCTGAATCGAAGGGTGGGGAAGTGCAACAGCGCCATGAGCGGAGTTTAGCTGACGCACAAAGCGCTAGCCGAGCGCTGTTCTACCGTCCCCGACTGGCCCAGGACTGGAATCCAGTTCCGCGACATTACCCCGCTTCTGCAGGACAAGAAAGCTTTCCGGGTGCTGGTCGATCTCTTTGTCCATCGCTACCTCGAAGCCGATCCCGACTATACGGATCGGCAAGCATTGAAATTCATCCCGACGCCTGCCGGCAGGGTGATCGAATCCTGCTGGTCGACGATCTGGTCGCCACCGGCGGAACTCTGGTGGCGGCGTCGAGACTATTCTTGCTGGCCGCCGGATTCACTCCGGCCAAGGGCAAGTTGCATCAGGGACGAATCTGCACCGGCGATCAGTTCATCACCCACCGGGAAATGGATAGCCACGCCTATTTGACCGAAGAACTGGCGGGGGATGGCGTCGAAATGGAGGGTGCCAGCGTGGCCCTCGTCTGCAGTGTCAATCGGGTGCCGTTTCTCGTCGCGCGAACCATCTCGGATCGCGCTGATGGAAGCGCCGCCAGCAATTTCGAGGAGTTCCTGCCGCAGGCGAGCCAGAACAGTCTCGATCTGGTCCGCTTCCTGTTGTCCAAAATTGCCCAGAGCGAATTGCCTCAGGTTGCCTCCTGATTGACTAGGGACCTGCGCCAATAAGGTATAGCGGTCAGCGCAGCTGACCTGAATCGTGGCGCCTGCAGGCGGCGATTTTCATATATCGATAGAACTATTTCTTGTTTCTCGCGATCTCTCCGGCTGTGTAACATCCGCCTTCTCGAGTCCGCGTCGAAACAGGAGATGCCCAATGAATGAAGTCGATGATCTGCGCCAGCAACTGACCATGGCGCTCAAAAGCCGGGCCCTGGTCTATGCGGCCGTTTATGAGGAACTGATTCCCGAGGTCGGCGCGCAGCGTGCCGAGGACATCCTCAAGCGCGCCGTCTACAAGCGCGGCGCGGCGATTTCGCCCAAGTTTGCGGCGCATGCGCCCGCCGATTTCGTCGGGCTGCGCGACAAATTCCTCGATTTCGTCCCCGACCATGGGCGATTATTTTCGCCCGAAGTACGCAAATGCGATACCGACGGTCTCGAGATCAAATTCCACGAGTGCCCGCTCAAGAACGCCTGGGTCGAGGCCGGTTACGACGGCGAGACGCTGGCGACGCTATGCCGCATCGCCGGCATCGTCGACCACGGCACTTTCGAGGCCGCCGGCTTTCACCTCGATTCAAAAACCTGGACACCCGGCGAGACCGGCTGCTGCACGCTCAACATCAGCAAGCGCGGCTGAACCCCCCTTTTCAATTTACGCAGGAGACAAATCATGAGCAAACGACGCAGCTTTCTTCTTGCCGCACTTTCGCTGGCCTTGCTGGCCGCTAGCGGCGCGCAGGCGCAGAACAAGAGCGTGGCGATCGGCTACCAGGCGCCGCTCTCCGGCGAAAACGCGCAGTACGGCGTGCAATTTCGCAACTCGGCGACGCTCGCCGTCGAGCAGTTCAACAAGTCCGGCAAGTTGCCCGGCGTGACGGTCCTGCTCAAGTTCGAGGACAGCAAGGGCGACGCCAAGGAAGGCGTCAACATCGCGCGCAAGTTCTCGGACGATGCAAGCATCGTCGCGGCGATCGGCGACTTCAACTCGACGGTGTCGATGGCTGCCGGCCAGGTCTATGCCCAGACCAAGCTCGCGCAACTGTCGCAGACGGCGTCGCACCCCGATTTCGTCAAGATCAGCCCCTACCAGTTCCGCAACATCACGACCATGGACTATGAAAGCCCGCTGGTCGCCAAATGGGCGCTCGGCAACGGCGCCAAGAAGATCGCCGTGGTTGCCATCCAGAACGACTGGGGCCAGACCGCCGCCGCCAACTTCGTCGGTGCCGTGAAAGCCAATGGCGGCACGATCACCGACACCGAGTACTTCAACCCGGGCACGCGCGACTTCCGCTCGATCATCACCAAGATCTCGCGCAGCCAGCCCGATGCCATCTTCCTCGCCGCTTTCTATGAAGATGGTTCGGCTTTCCTGCAGCAGAAGACGCAGATGGGAATCAAGCAGGCGATCTACGGAACGTCGTCGCTTTCCGACCCGAAACTGCTCGAACTCGCCGGTCCCGCAGCGAACAATATGTACTCGACGACGACCTTCCTGGCCGATAGCCCGGACGCCAACGTGCAGGCTTACGTCAAGTCCTACGAAGCACGCTACAAGGTCAAGCCGCAGATGTTCGCGGCGCAGGCTTTTGACGCGACCAACATCGTGCTCAACGCGATCGTCGCGGCGGGCGGCGCCAATGCGACACGCGCCAAGGTCCGCGATGCGCTGGCCAAGACCAGAAATTTCCCCGGCGTCACCGGGATCACGACTTTTGACCCGGAGACGCGCGAACCGGCGAAGACGCTGACCAAGCTGCAAATTCAGAACGGCAAGTTCGTTCTGCTCAAGTAAGCCGCCGGTACTCACCGGTCAATCGTTCTTGTCGCGGCTTCGGCGGCGACAAGGGCGAGGCCGCGCTGATATTGCCAGCTCGACCAGCGCAGCCAGGATTGAAGTCAATCATGAGAAAACACCTCCAGGGCATCGACCACGTGGTCATCGCGGTCGCCGATCTCGATCAGGCGGCGGCCGATTTCGAGCGATTGGGTTTTACGCTGACGCCGCGTGGGCGCCACACGATGGGCTCGGAGAACCACTGCGCGATGTTCGCTGGCGATTACTTTGAGTTGCTGGCGGTTCCTGCCGACCATCCGGTGACGCGCTACTACAGCGACTTCCTGGCGCAGGGAGACGGGCTGGCGGCGCTCGCGCTCAAGACCGACGACGCCGCCGGATTTCACGCCGAGCTGGCAAGCGCGGGGATCTGCGCCGCGCCGCCGGTCGATTTCTCGCGCCCGGTGATCCTTCCTGAAGGCGCTCGCGACGCCGCCTTTCGCATCACCCAGGTCGATATCAGCGAAACGCCGGGTGGGCTAGTCTTCGCCTGCCAGCATTTGACTCGCGACGTCGTCTGGCGCCCCGAGTATGAAGAGCACGCCAACGGCGCGATCGGTCTGCACGGCATCAGCGTGCTGACCGATGCGGCGAATTTTGGCGCGACGCGAGACGCCTACGAACGATTGTTCGACCGCGCCGCCGAAGGCTCCGGGCAGGACGGCCGCAACTGGCGCGTGGCGACCGGCAACACGCCGATCGAGGTGCGCACGCCTGCTGCATTCGCCGAGCAATACGCGGGCCTCGAAGTAGGTCGGCGCACGCTGCCGTTTTTCGGCGCGCTGCATTTTTGCGTTCGTTCGCTGGCGCAGACGCGCAGTGCTCTGGAGCTTAGTGGCGTAGAATTCGCCGCGCGCGCTGACGGTGCCATCGCCGTCGGCGCGCCGCTGACCCACGGCCTGGTGGTCGTCTTTACGGAACTTTCAGCATGAATATCAAACCCCGCTTGCAGCAACTGCTGCCCGAACTGACCGCCTGGCGCCACGAGTTTCATGCCTATCCGGAAACGGCGTTCGAGGAAATTCGCACCTCGGCGCGCATCGCCGAACTGCTCTCGTCGTTCGGCGTCGAGGTGCATACCGGCATCGGCCGCACCGGCGTCGTCGGCGTGTTGCGCGCCGGCAGCAGCGCGCGCAGCGTCGGCCTGCGCGCCGACATGGACGCGCTGCATGGCGAGGAAAGCAACGATTTCGCGCATCGTTCGCAGCACGCTGGCCGCATGCACGCCTGCGGCCACGACGGCCACACCACGATGCTGCTCGGCGCCGCAAAGTATCTGGCCGAGACGCGAAACTTTGACGGCACGATCAACTTCATCTTCCAGCCGGCCGAGGAGAACGAGGGCGGCGGCCGCGAGATGATTGAAGACGGCCTCTTCGCGCGCTTTCCCTGCGCTTCGGTCTACGGGCTGCACAACTGGCCAGGAATGGCGGCCGGGCACTTCGGTATCCTGCCCGGCCCGATGATGGCCTCGTACGACATCTTCGAGATCGTCATCGTCGGACACGGCGCGCATGCCGCCATGCCGCAGCACGGCATCGACCCGGTGACGCTGGCGGCGACGCTGGTTCATGAACTGCAGACGATCGTCAGCCGCAACGTTTCCCCGGTTGACTCGGCGGTGATCAGCGTCACGCAGATTCACGGCGGCGACACCTGGAACGTGATTCCGCCCGAAGTTGTGCTGCGCGGAACGACGCGAACCTTCAAGCCGGAAGTCCAGGATCTGCTCGAGCGACGCATGCAGCAGATCTGCGACGGTTTGGCGTTGACCCATGGCGCGACGATCACGCTACGCTACGAGCGGCGCTACCCGCCGACGATCAACGCGATTGCCGAGGCGAAGATCGCCGCGACAGCGATGACCTCGCTGGTCGGTGCCGAGAAAGTGCACACCGACCTGCCACCGACGATGGGCGCCGAGGATTTCGCTTTCATGCTGGAGAAATGCCCGGGCGCCTACGGCTGGATCGGCAATGGGCCGGGCGCGTTGGGTTGCCTGCTGCATAACCCCGGTTACGACTTCAATGACGACATCCTGGCGCTCGGGGCGAGCTATTGGGCGACGCTTGCCGAGCAGGTACTCAAGGCTTAGGTGCAGTACAGGCGCAGCGAATACTCTGTGCGCCTGTCCTTGAGAGAGAACTAATCGACCAGCCCGGCGAACAGCGGCGTCGACAGGTAGCGCTCGCCGAACGACGGAATGATCACGACGATCAGTTTGCCGGCGTTCTCGGGGCGTTTGGCGACTTGGGCGGCGGCCCACAAGGCGGCGCCCGACGAGATGCCGACCAGCAGGCCTTCCTCGCGCGCGGCGCGGCGCGCGTAGGCGAAGGCGTCGTCGGCCTTGACGCGGATCACCTCGTCGTAGATTTGCGTGTTGAGCACCTTGGGAACGAAGCCGGCGCCGATTCCCTGGATCGGATGCGGTCCCTTGGCGCCGCCCGAGAGCACCGGCGAGCTGTCGGGCTCGACGGCGATGGCCTTGAACGACGGCTTGCGCGATTTGATCACTTCAGCGACGCCGGTGATCGTTCCGCCGGTACCGACTCCCGAGATCAGGATGTCGACCTTGCCGTCGGTATCGCGCCAGATTTCCTCGGCGGTCGTGCGGCGGTGGATTTCCGGGTTGGCCGGGTTGTTGAACTGCTGCAGCAGCAGGTAGCGCGGGTCGGACGCGGCGAGCTCCTCGGCCTTCTTGATCGCGCCGCCCATGCCGTCGGGTCCCGCGGTCAGGATCAGCTCGGCGCCGTAGCCGCGCAGCAGTGCACGGCGTTCTTTACTCATGGTTTCCGGCATGGTCAGCACGATCTTGTAGCCGCGCGCTGCGGCGACCATCGCCAGCGCGATTCCGGTATTGCCGCTGGTCGGTTCGACCAGGATCGTGTCGGGCTTGATCTGTCCGGCTTTCTCGGCGGCGGCGATCATCGCCTCGCCAATGCGGTCCTTGACGCTGTGCGCCGGGTTGAAGTACTCGAGCTTGGCGGCGATCGTCGCTCCGGCGCCGTCGCTGATGCGGTTGATGCGTACCAGCGGGGTGTTGCCGATCAGGTCGGTGACGCTATTGGCGATGCTCATGGTGATTCTCCTGTGAGGTTCGGGTGGAAAGTCCTTGGGGTTCAATCGGCGTGGCCGGTTGATTGCGAAGAGGCTTGAGAGGAGGCTTGAGAGTCGGCCTGCGTCACGTTGCTGCCCGGCGGCACGCTGTGCGTCAGCCAGACGTTGCCGCCGATACTCGATCCGCGTCCGATGGTGATGCGTCCGAGTACGGTGGCGCCGGCGTAGATCACGACGTCGTCCTCGATGATCGGGTGACGCGCGCCGCCCTTGGCCAGGTGGCCCTGCGCGTCGGTCGGAAAGCGCTTGGCGCCGAGCGTCACCGCCTGGTAGAGGCGAACGCGCTCGCCGATGATCGTCGTTTCGCCGATCACCACGCCGGTGCCGTGGTCGATGAAGAAGCTGCCGCCGATGCGGGCGCCGGGGTGGATGTCGATGCCGCTGGTGGCGTGCGCAATGTCGGCGATCAGGCGCGCCAGAAAAGGCGCGCCGAGTTCGTGCAAGGCATGCGCCAGCCGGTGGTTGATGATCGCCAGCATTCCCGGATAGCAGAGCAGGATCTCGGCGAAACTGGTCGCCGCCGGGTCGCCGTCGAATGCGGCATGCAGGTCGCTGACCAGCAGCGCGCGGAGTTCGGGGAGCGCTGCGGCGAAACGGCGGGTGATGTCGATCGCCTTCTGGTTGAGCGCCGCATCGTTTTGCGCGTCCTCGCTGCAGACGAAGAAGAGGCCGCGCCGGACCTGTTCGGCAAGATCGGTGAGCGCGCTGTTGAGCGTGTTGCCGACGAAGTAATCGACGCTTTCGTCGGTCAGGTCGCGCTCGCCAAAGTGCGTTGGGAAGAGGGCGCTGGCCAGGTCGTCGACGATCTGCGCCAACACGGTACGCGACGGCAGTTCGCGGATTCGCCCCTTGTGCCGCACGCTGTGCGTGACTTCGCGCGATGTGCGTAGGGCGTCGACGAGTGCCGCGAGATCCCAGTTCGATTTGACGTTGGGGCTGTTGCGAACGTGCTGGGCTTGTCGGGCAGGCATGGGGTCGCTCATGAGGAAGGTTGCCGGTGATCAGGCGGGAAGTTATCAACAACTAGACCGTCGCGGAACGACTTAATTCCTATATGGATATCAGCGCATTGCATATAGTTGTCCGGCCAGCACTTCTCACGACTCGACGCGAGCTGCTTATGTCGCACGCCGCATAAGCTTCTGCCAAGAAGTTCGTTCCGCTGGGTCAGCGATTCGCGTAATTTGTCCCGCATGGCATGCTGGCTGGTGCCACAAAATCCTGATGAAAGCACTGCCATGCCGCTCGCCGACTTCGTTCGTTATCTCAATTCGCAACTTCCCTATCCGCCTTCGGACTCGCGATCGGGAACGCTCTTCGTTTCGGAGGACGGTCATGTTCATGTCGTCTATTCTGGGCAGCGCCTGGAATCGGCGTTTTTCCCGATTGTCGCCACCGACGATGGGCGCTTGCGCGGACACGGCGCGCGCTTGCTGGCGAGCGATGAGCGCCGGCTGCTCGAGTCAAGATTCGTCTATAGTTTGCCCGGTGACGACAACGAGTTCATCGCTCTTGATCGCTTGGTGCGAACCCTGCACACGCTCAACTACCTGACCTATCGCGAGCGGCGGCCGCTGCTGCTGCTGAAGGTCCACCCGCGCCATGTGGCCAGCGTCGCCGCCGATCACGGTCTGGTTTTCGAAGAAATTCTGCGTTCGTGCGGATTGATGCCCGAACAGATCACTCTTGAATTCGACGTCGTCAACGGCCGCGATGCCGCCCATCTGCAGCGCGCCATCGCCAGTTACAAGTCGCGTGGCTATGGCATCGCGATCGGCGGTTTCGGGCAAGATGAGGTCGACCTGAAGCTGCTGCGGATCGTCCGGCCGGCAATCGTCAAGCTTGATCTACTCTCGTCGACTTACCACCCCAAGCGTCTGGTCGATCAACTGCACGAGCTGGGGGCGCAGGTGATGATTGCAGGACCGGATGGCTCGGTGCTCAATAGTTCGCAGAAGAGCAGTTTTGATCTATTGCAGGTGCAAGCGCGCCAACTGCGGCACGCGCCCAGCGTTTATTCATCGCAACCCGTATTGGCCAGCAAGGCAGCGTGAAATCCGCGTCAGGTCAAAGCTGGCGTGGCGGGCAGCGAGGCGGGAAGAATGGCGATTGACGGTGAGCGACTTCGCCTTATCCCGGATTCGAATATGCTAATCAGCATAAAGTCGTTCTGCTTCGTTATTCGCGCCGATACGATGTGATGATCAGAGGGGCGCAGTGCTGCGTTCCTTGTCCAACCGAAAGGAGAACCTCATGTCTGCCGCAGTTGCGCAAGTCGTCGATCTTGCCGAAGCCCGTGCATCGAACCTCACTGAAATCATCGGACGTGCCGAACAGCGTGCCCGCGAGCGTGGCCTGGCGTATCGCGGTCAGCTCACGCCGGAAGAGGCGTGGACGCTGCAACAGGAGCATTCTTCGGCCAAACTGATCGACGTGCGAACGAGCGAAGAGTTGACGCTGATCGGCAGTGTTCCTGGGGCGCTGTCGGTTCAGTGGAAGCTTTATCCGGACTGGCGCCTCAATCCGAACTTCCTGGCCCAGATCAAGGCCAGCGTGGCGCCGACCGACCTCGTCCTGCTGCTCTGCCGTTCGGGGGTGCGTTCGCGCGAAGCCGCCGAGTTGTTGGCGCATCAGGGCTTTGCCAATTGCTTCAATGTGCTCGAGGGCTTTGAGGGCGACAAGAACGCCGCCAGCCAGCGCATCGTCGCCGGCTGGAAAGCCCGGGGTCTGCCCTGGTCGCATTGACCCGCCGGCCAGGGCGGTGCCGTCGATGATCGTTTCCTCAACGTCAGCGGGCGGCATCTGCTGAACGTCGGCGCCGGCGCCGGCTACGGCCGGACCTTCGAGACACTGCTCAAGCATAGCGGACTCAAACCGACGCAAATCGTTCTCAAGCTTCAAGTCATCGATTTGAGCGGTATTTTGAACAAGCGCGACAAGTCAGTTGTCTGGATGCTTGACTTCGCTTAACTTGCGAGGTCCAAGTCCGCTTGTCCGCATTAATCAAAGGAGTGATTCAATGACCGTTGGCAAATTCAAGCGCTATCTGAGGCTCGCGATCAGTGTCTCGGCGCTGTGCTGCGCTGTCGGGAACGGCGTCGTCCAGGCCCAGGAATTGAAGGTCGGCTTGAGCAGCAGCCCGGTCGCCATCGATCCGCATTTTTTCAACAACGACGCGATCAGCGCCCTGTGCAGCCATCTCTATGAGCCGTTGATCGCCATCGACGCCGAAGGCAAATTGCTGCCGACCCTGGCCGTATCATGGCGCGCGATCAACGATACGACCTGGGAATTCAAGCTGCGCAAGGGCGTCAGGTTTCACGACGGCAACGAGTTTACCGCCGAAGATGTCGTTTTTTCGCTCGATCGCCCGGCAAGCATCGCCAACAGCCCGAGTTCGTTCACCACCTATACCAAGGCTATCGTCGCCAAGAAGATCGTCGATCCGTACACGATTCAATTTGTCACGGCAACGCCAGCGCCCTTGCTGCCCAACGATCTGACGCGAATCTTCATCGTTTCGCGCAAGGCCGCCGACAAGGCCAGTACCGACGATTTCAACCAGGGCCGGATCGAAGCCGGCAGCGGTCCGTTCAAGCTCGTCAAGTTCAGCAAGGGCGAGAACCTGCAGCTGGCGCGCTTCGACGCTTATTGGGGCGTCAAACCGGCGTGGGCGACGGTGACGCTCAAATTCCTGCCCAATGACCCGGCGCGAATGGCGGCGCTGCTCTCGGGCGACGTCCAGTTGATCGAAAACGTGCAGGCCAATCTGGTCGCGCAATTCAAGGCCAACAAGGACTTGAGCGTGTTCGAGAAAATGTCGAACCGTTTCATGTTCCTCTATACCGACCACCGCGACCGCTCACCCTTCGTCACCGACAAGGCCGGCAAACCGCTCGACACGAATCCGCTCAAGGATGTGCGGGTACGCCAGGCGATTTCCAAGCTGATCGATCGCCAGACGCTGACCGACAAGGTGCTCGACAAACTGGGCGTTCCCAACGCCAATCCGGCACCGCCCGGGATGTTCGGCCACAACCCCAGGCTCAAGCCGGAGCCGCTCGATATCGCCGGCGCCAGGAAGTTGCTGGTTGAGGCGGGCTACCCCGACGGCTTCGGCATCACGCTGTTTGGTCCGAGCGATCGTTTCATCAACGACGAGCAGGTCGTTCAGGCGATTGGCCAGATGCTCTCCAAGGGCGGCATCGCGACCAAGGTGCAGACGCAACCGATGGCGAGCTACATCCCCAAGGCGTCGAAAAAGGAGCTGGGCTTCGGCCTGCTCGGCTGGGGCGTCGGCGGCGGCGAGCCGTCAAGCCCGCTGCGCGGCGTACTGGCGACGACCGACAAGGACAGGGGGCTGGGCGCCAGCAACTGGAGCAGCTACAGCAGCGCGAAATATGACGCCGTATTGATCGAGGCGCTGCGCACGGTCGACGACCAGAAACGCGAAAAGCTCTTCCAGGACGCCGCCGAGATCGCCATCAACCAGGATTACGCGATCATTCCGCTGTACAATCAGGTCGCCACTTGGGCTGCGCGCAAGGGGATCCGCTATACGCCGCGCCCCGACGAAGCGACCTTGGCGCAATATGCCCGGCCGGAATAGTAGATCGTCGGTGGATAAGCTCGTCATTCCGGCGAAAGCCGGAATCCAGTGTCCAGCCCCTGGATTCCGGGTCAAGCCCGGAATGACAATTTCTTTATGTCTATCTGATTCTTCATGACTGACTACTGGAAGCCCCAGGTACACCAAATCCGATCTCGCGCGTTATTCGGGCTGGGGCAGGGTTTTTTGCCTTGCCGGATCATCTTTTAGATTGTATGTGCCAACTGTTAGCACTCAACAGCAACCAGCCGGCGGCGATTACCTTCTCGTTCGAAGGCTTCGTCGCCCGTGGCGGTTTGACCGATCATCATCGCGACGGTTGGGGGATCGCCTTCTTCGAAGACACCGGTTGTCGGCTCTTTGTCGATTACGAAGCATCGATCACCTCGCCGGTCGCGCAGTTGATCAAGCACTATCCGATCAAATCGACGAATATTATCGCGCACATTCGCCGTGCCACGCAGGGCAAGGTCAGCCTGCCCAACTGCCACCCGTTCATGCGCGAACTGTGGGGCAAGTACTGGGTCTTCGCGCATAACGGCGACCTCAAGAACTTCCACCCCGAATTGTCGGGCAATTATCTGCCGGTCGGCGTCACCGACAGCGAAATCGCTTTTTGCTACCTGCTGCAAAGCCTGCGCGAGCGGCATCCGCATCGCGAGCCTTGCCGCGCCGCGTTGTTTGCCAGCGTGCAGGAGATCACCCGCGAGATCGCCGGACACGGCGTCTTCAATTTCCTGCTCTCCAACGGCGACGCGATGTTCGCGCACTGCTCGACCAATCTGCACTGGGTTCAGCGCGCTTACCCGTTCTCGACCGCGCAGCTCACCGATTGCGAGCTGAGCATCGACTTTCGCAAGCATTGCTACCCCAACGATCTGATCACCGTGATCGCGACCAAGCCCTTGACGTCGAACGAGGACTGGCAGCAGTTCAGTCGCGGCGAGTTGAACATGTTCGTCAATGGCGAAATCGCCGAGCAGTACAAACCCGCCGCTGAGCGGTCCAAGCCCGTCGTTCTGGCCGCTGTTCCGCACGCATGCTAGTTTTCCTGCTGCGCCGCTTGCTGCAAAGTGGCGTCGTGCTGCTGGTCATGTCGCTGCTGGTGTTCGTTGGGATCTATGCAATTGGCAATCCGGTCGATATTCTGATCAGCCCCGAAGCCGATCAGGCTGAGATTGCGCGAACCATCGCCGCCTTCGGTCTCGACCAGCCGTTGTGGACGCAGTATCTGATCTACCTGCAACAGGCGGTTCGCGGCAATTTCGGCAACTCGTTCGTCCACGGTACCCCGGCGCTGGCCTTGATCGTGCAGCGCCTGCCGGCGACGCTGGAGTTGGCCTGCGTGGCGCTGATCCTCGCCGTGTCGCTGGGCATCCCGCTTGGCTTGTGGGCCGGATTGCGCCCGGCGAGCAAGAGCGGCAGGGCGATCATGGGCCTCTCTATCCTCGGCTTCTCGCTGCCGACCTTCTGGGTCGGCCTGATGCTGATCATGCTGTTTTCGGTGCAGCTCGGTTGGCTGCCGTCGAACGGCCGCGGCGCGACGACCGAATTGCTGGGCGTGCCGGTGTCGTTTCTGAGCTGGGATGGCTTCAAGCACCTCCTGATGCCGGCGGCGAACCTCGCGCTGTTCAAGATTTCACTGGTCATCCGGCTGACCCGCGCCGGAACGCAGGAAGCGCTGCTGCAGGATTACGTGCGTTTCGCTCGCGCCAAGGGATTGCGCTCGGCGCGAGTCGTCTTCGTGCATGTGCTCAAGAACATCCTGATTCCGATCGTCACGGTGATCGGCCTCGAGTTCGGTTCGCTGATCGCCTTCGCGGTGGTGACCGAGTCGATTTTCGCCTGGCCCGGGATGGGCAAGCTCTTGATCGAATCGATCAACCTGCTTGATCGTCCGGTCGTCGTCGCCTACCTGCTGACCGTCGTCGCCTTGTTCGTGGTGATCAACCTCGTCGTCGACATTCTCTATTCGCTGCTCGACCCGCGCATCCGCCTGTCGGATCAGGCCGACTGAGATGAAAATACTGCTCGACGCCTTCTCGCCTAGCTGGGTCGAACGTTGCGCGCTGCTCGTGCTGATTGCGCTGCTGCTCGGCGCGCTCGCGGCGCCGCTCATCTCGCCGCAAAATCCCTATGATCTCGCGCAGCTCAGTCTGTCCGACGGCCGCTTGCCGCCCGGCAGCGCGGCGAGTGCCGGGCAGGGCGTCCAGCGCTACTGGCTGGGCAGCGACGACCAGGGGCGCGACATGCTTTCGGCGATCCTCTACGGCTTGCGCATCAGCCTGCTGGTCGGACTCTCGAGCACGCTGCTGGCGCTGGCTTTTGGCCTGAGCCTGGGCCTCATGGCCGGCTATTTCGGCGGCCGGCTCGATAGCCTGATCATGCGCCTGGCTGACATCCAGCTGTCGTTTCCGGCGATCCTGATCGCGCTGATCCTGCTCGCGGTTCTCGGCCAGGGCGTCGGCAAGATCGTTACCGCGTTGTTTGCCGTGCAGTGGGCCTACTATGCGCGGACGACGCGCAGCGCGGCGCTGGTCGAGCGGCGTAAAGATTATATCGAGGCGGCGCGATTGCTCGGCCTGAGCACGCCGCGAATTCTCTTTCGCCACCTGCTGCCCAACTGTCTGCCGCCGTTGATCGTCGTCGCCGCGCTGCAGGTTGCCGCGGCGATCTCGCTCGAAGCGACGCTCTCTTTCCTCGGCATCGGCTTGCCGATCACCGAACCGTCACTTGGCCTGTTGATCGCCAACGGCTTCCAGTATCTGCTCGCCGGCAATTACTGGATCAGCTTCTTCCCCGGGATCGCGCTGGTGCTGCTGATCGTCGCCATCAATCTGGTCGCCGACCGCCTGCGCGACATCATCAATCCGCGCTTGCAGAAGCAATGAGCATGGTCCAGCCACTCCTCGAAGTGAACAAGCTGCAGACGCAGTTCCCGACCAGTTCGGGAATCGCCAAGGCGGTCGACGACGTCAGTTTTTCGCTGGCTGCTGGCGAAATCCTCGGACTCGTCGGCGAATCGGGATGCGGCAAGACGGTCACCGGTTTTTCGATTCTCGGCCTGGTCGATCCGCCGGGCAGGGTCGTCGGCGGACAAGTCCTGTTCAAGGGCGAGGACCTCTTGACGATGGACACCGAGCGTCTGCGGGCGATTCGCGGCAACCGCCTGGCGATGATCTTTCAGGACCCGATGATGACGCTCAATCCGGTGCTGCGCATCGATACGCAGCTGATCGAGACGTTGCAGGCGCACCAGGACATCAGCCGTGCGGCGGCCTACGACCGCGCGCTCGAGGCGCTCGGTGAGGTCGGCATCGCCGAGCCGGCGCAGCGGCTGCGCGCGTATCCGCACCAATTCTCGGGCGGCATGCGCCAGCGCGTGGCGATCGCCATCGCGCTCATCAATCGCCCCGACCTGATCATCGCCGACGAGCCGACCACCGCGCTCGACGTGACGATCCAGGGCCAGATTCTGGCGCTGGTGCAGGCACTGTGCCGCGAGCGGCAGATGAGCCTGATCTGGATCAGCCACGATCTGTCGGTCGTCGCCGGGCTCGCCGATCGCGTCGCGGTGATGTACGCGGGAAAGATCGTCGAAAGCGGAACGGTTCGAGCGACGCTCGATCATCCCGCGCATCCCTATACGCGGGGGCTGCTCGGCGCGATCCCGGCGCTGCACGAGCGCGGCAGTCGGCTACTGCCAATTCCCGGAACGACGCCTTCGTTGCTCAATTTGCCGGCAGGCTGCGCCTTTGCCGATCGCTGCGCGCAGGTGCATGGCGCGTGCGCGCTGCCGCCGCCCGATTTCGCGGTAGGCCACGACGGGCCGTCACACCGGGTTCGCTGCTGGCTCAATCATGCGAACTCACCAAACCGGATTGCCGATGCTGCCCCCTGATTCTTCCCGACGCCCGGCGCTGCTTGAACTGAGGCAGATCAGCAAGCGCTTCTCGCGGCCGCTCGATCTCGCCGCGCGGCTCGCGCAAAAGCTCGGCGCGGCGATTTCAGCGCAGACCGTGCATGCCGTCGATCGCGTCTCATTGACCATCGGCCGCGGCGAAATCGTCGGCCTGGTCGGCGAATCGGGCTGTGGAAAATCGACGCTCGGGCGTCTGGCGCTGGGCAGCTATCCGGCGAGCAGCGGCCAGCGCTACTGGCGCGGCGAGGGAGGGACGACGGCCATCGACGACCTGCCTGCCACGCAGCGAAGAGCGGTCCAGCTCAAGATGCAGATGGTTTTCCAGGATCCCTACGCTTCGCTCAATCCGCGATTGCGCGTCGGCCAGGCGATCAGCGAGGCGCCGCTGGTGCACGGCCTGATCACGGCGCAGCAGCGCGACGCGTGGCTCGCGCAGCTGTTGCACAAGGTCGGCCTCGACCCGAGCCTGGGCGAGCGCTATCCGCACCAGTTCTCGGGCGGCCAGCGCGCGCGCATCGGCATCGCTCGCGCGCTCGCCGTCGCGCCCGAATTCATCGTCTGCGACGAGGCTGTTTCGGCGCTCGACGTCTCGATCCAGGCGCAAGTCATCAATCTCTTCATGCAGCTGCGTGATGACCTCGATCTCACCTATCTCTTCATCAGCCATGATCTTGGCGTCATCCGCCATGTCAGCGACCGCGTCGCCGTCATGTACCTCGGGCGGATCGTCGAGAGCGCCAGCACCGACGAAATCTTCGCCCATCCCCATCACCCCTACACGCAGGCGCTGATCGCCGAATTGCCGGTGATCGGCGGACACCGCCGCGACTATCAGGCGATTCGCGGCGAAATCCCTTCGCCGCTGCATCCGCCCAGTGGCTGTCATTTTCATCCGCGCTGTCCGTACGCCATGGCGCAATGCCAGACGCTCGCGCGAGAGCTCAGGGAAATTGCGCCGCAGCATTGGTCGTCGTGCATCCTCGACGGCGGCGGCGAGTAACTAGCCCAAAGCGTATAAGCAACGAAGGAATTGATCGTTCTCTTGTCGTCGTCAGATTGTTAAATTGGCCGCTGCCAACAAGGGGACCGACATGAGTACTCAACACGAACGCAAGTACTGGGACGCAGCGCTGGAGACGCAGCCGCGCGAAAAATGGGAGCAACAGAAGCTCGGATTGCTGCAGAAACATCTGCGCCACGCCTACGACAATTCGCCGTATTATCGCGCGAGCTTCGACGCCGCGGGCGTCCACCCCGACCAGGTGCGCAGTCTCGACGACATCCGCCGCTTCCCGTTGATCGACAAGCAGGTGCTGCGCGGACGTCAGCAGGCGGTGCCGCCTTTCGGCGACCTGGTCGCGGTGCCCGAGCGCGACATCGTCTATATCTCGGCGTCGAGCGGATCGACCGGCGTGCCGACCGCTTCTCCCTTCACCGGCCAGGATTTTTCCGACTGGATCGACTACGAGGCGCGCCAGTTCTGGTCTTCCGGCCTGCGTCCGGAAGACCGCTACTGCCATTCGCTCAACTTCTCCTTGTTCATCGGCGGCCCCTGCGTGCTCGGCGCGCAGAAGCTCGGTGCGCTGTCGATCCACGCCGGCACCGTGCCATCCGAACGCCTGCTGACGATCATCCGCCAGTTCCAGGCGACGGCGATCTGGACGACGCCGTCGTACGCCTGGTACCTGGGCGAGACCGCGGTCAAGGAAGGCATCGACATCCGCAGCGAACTCAACATCAAGCGAATCTTCGTCGCCGGCGAACCCGGCGGGTCGATTCCGGAGACGCGCCAGCGCATCGAGGCGCTGTGGGGCGCGGCTATCTACGACTATTACGGACTCTCGGACATCTTCGGCTCGTGCGCCGGAATGTGCGAAGAAAAGGACGGGCTGCACTGGGCCGAGGACCACATCCTGGTCGAAGTCATCGACCAGCAGACCGGCGAACCGGTCGCCGAAGGCGAGCGCGGCGAGATGGTACTGACGACGCTCAAGAAGAGCGCGCGGCCGCTGGTCCGCTTCCGTACCGGCGACATCGTTTCATTCACTTCCGAGCCTTGCTCGTGCGGCCGCACGTCGATCCGCATGCTGGGCGTCCATGGCCGGCTCGACGACATGCTGATCATCAAGGGCGTCAATGTCTTCCCCAGCGACATCGAGGCGATCGCGCGCAAGGACCACGACTTTACCGGCGAATACAAGCTGATCGTCGAGCGCAATAACCACCTCGACCAACTGACCGTCGAAGTCGAACGCGCGCCAACGTATTCGGGCAACGACGACGAACTCGCCGCGCGCTTCATCCGCCAGTTGCAGTCGGTCACCGGCGTCTCGGCCAAGGTCAGCATCCTGGCCGCCGATACGCTGCCGCGCGCGACGCACAAGGCCAAGCGCGTCGAAGACCGGCGTGTCGGGGTATGGAGCTGAGCGCAACGGTCGCCGGCGCGCCGCGCCAACGATCTTGCTGCCAAGGAACTGCACGCTCAGCTGATGGCCGATGTGCTCGGCCTGATCGCTCATTCGGTGCGTAAGCGCTGTCGGTAGCGTGGCGAATAATTTCGATCTGATATGCTTGTTCCCTGTTCGACAATTTAGGGAAAAGAGCACGGCTTATGTTGAAATTCACCTGTTGCGATGAAGTCCGGAAGTTTTTCTCGCCAGACCAGGCGCAGGTCTTGCGCGGGATCACTCGCGGCTACGAGCGCGAATGCCTGCGCGTCGACGCCAGCGGCCATCTCGCCCAGACGCCTCACCCCCTGGCGCTGGGCTCCAAGCTCACGCACCCGTGGATTACCACCGACTATGCCGAAGCGCTGCTGGAGTTCATTACCCCGCCGTCGCAAGATCCGGCGTTCCCGCTCGACTTCCTGCGCGACATCCACCGTTTCACGGCTCGGCAACTGCGCGAAGAAACCCTGTGGGCCGGTTCGATGCCCTGCATCGTCGGCGAAGACAAGGACATCGCCATCGCCGACTACGGCAGCGCCAACGCCGCGCTGATGAAGACGGTCTATCGCGAAGGCCTGGGCCTGCGCTACGGGCGCCACATGCAAACGATTGCCGGAGCCCATTACAACTGGTCGCTGCCCGATGAATTCTGGGTGATCCTGAAAGGCTGCTGCAGCGGAACAGGCAGCATGCAGGACTTTATCAGCGAGCGCTATTTCGGCTTGATTCGCAATTTTCTGCGCTTTGGCTGGCTGATTCCCTACCTCTTTGGCGCGTCGCCGGCGATCTGCCAGTCGTTCCTGCAAGGCCGCAGCTCAGACCTTCAGGAGCTCGTTCCCGGCACCTTGTTCCGCCCCTACGCGACCAGCCTGCGGATGAGCGATCTCGGCTATCAGAACCGCGCGCAGGATGCGCTGAACGTCAGCTTCAACTCCTTGGCCGAGTACACCCGCGCGCTGGAGGCGGCGATTCGCACCTCCGATCCGTTCTACGAAGAATTGGGTGTTCGCGACGGCGAGCGCTGGAAGCAACTCAACACCAACCTGCTGCAAATCGAGAACGAATTTTATGCCGCTATCCGGCCCAAGCGTATTGGCAAAGCCGGCGAGCGTCCGGCGCTGGCCTTGGCGAAATACGGCGTCGAATACGTCGAGATGCGCCTCTTCGACCTCAACCCGTTCGTCGATATCGGGATCGTTCCCGAGCAAAGTACCTTTGCCGACATCCTGTTGCTGATGTGCCTGTTCCGCCAGAGCCCGCCGATTTCGGCGCGCGAACAGGGTGAGAACGATGAAAACAAGGCGCGTATCGTCAACTACGGTAGGCAGCCAGGTCTCAATCTGCTGGTGCACAACCGCGAACAACCGTTCCGACCGATTGCCCACGCGCTGTTCGACGATATGCAGCCGTTTGCCCAGATGCTCGATGCGGCCTACGGCGGAACGAACTACGCGACGACGCTAGCCAGTCTGCGCACGCGAATCGATCACCCGGAGACGACGCCTTCGGCGCAGGTGCTGGCTGCGGCGAGGGAGCACCAAAGCTACTTCAAATTCGCCTTGGCGCAGTCCCTGCAACATCATGACAGCCTGCAGGCTCAGCCGCTGGACGCGGCCACCCGGGCCCGGTTCAACGACAGCGTGATCGCCTCGCTGGCCGAGCAGCGGCGTTTGGAAGCGCTGCCGCAGGGGCGGTTTGAAGACTATCTGGCGAGTTACTACGCCTGATCCTCGCGTCGTCGGAAAATGCCAATTGTGCCTCGGTTGCGGATCGAGTCGTCGATTGGCCACCGCGGCGCGTTGGTGATGATCGATTCGCCGCGATCGGGTCGATGGTCGGCCCGATCCCGTCATGACAGCTTATATCCTTATCGAAACATCGTCGTTTGGTCGTCTCGCTTCGCCTGCTAACTCGCCTTCTCCCGAATTTGGCGCCGCCCCCATCGTTTTAACAACGACGTGCGGCTAACCCGCAGCAAGCGGGCTTTCAACGGGAGAAGATCATGAGTTTTCACCACAAGTTACCAGGAATGGCATTGGCTCCGGCCATCGCTTCCGCCCACGCGAAACCATCCGCGCCGCGATCGACACGCCAGTTGGTGCCGTGTCCCGTCTCATGACTTCAAACGCGACGCCAGAAACTCGATGAGCGCCGCGACGCGCCGGTTCGGCGTCTCTCCCGGATACACCGCGTAGAGGTTGATCTGTTCGGCCACATAGTCTTCGAGGACCGCTTCGAGACGGCCGGCTTCAAGGTCTTCGACAATGTCCCACTTCACCTTGCGAACGACCCCGTGGCCGCGCAGCGCCCATTCACGCAAGGCCCCGCCATCGTTTGCGACGCGGTTGCCTGTGACTTTCACCGTCAGTGCCTTGCCGTTTTCGACGAACTGCCAGGCGATCTGTGCGGTGCCCGGTTGGGCCAGGAGTAGACAATTGTGTTGCGTCAATTCGCTCGGGTGTCGTGGCCGGCCATGCGCTTGCCAATAGCTCGGTGCCGCGCATGCCAGTCGAGGACCATGCAACAGCAGACGTGCTCTTAAGCCGGAGTCGGGCAGCGGTCCCGTGCGCAGCGCCAGGTCGATGTGCTGCTCGACCAGATCGACGACGCCATCGCTGAGCAACAACTGGATCCGGACGCCGGGATGCAGCGCCATGAACTCGTCAAGCAACGGAAGCAGTCGGTTGCGCCCGAAATCGTTGGGCGTCGTCAGATAGATCGGTCCTTGCAGAGGACCGTGCTGATGCAGCCCGCCCACTGCGCTATCCCAGTCGGCCAGCAAACGACGCGCGTCGGCCAGAAAGCGCTGCCCATCGTAGGTCAGCGATAAGCGTCGCGTCGAGCGGGTGATGAGGCTAACCCCCAATTCGGACTCGAGTCGCTGCAGGGCCTGGGTGACGGTCGATACCGAAAGCACCCGGTTGCGGGCAACCGCCGAAAAACTCCCTGCTTCGCTGATTTCGACAAAGAAACGCAATGATTCGAGTCGGTCCATTTTTCGAAATATTAGAAAGGTGAATTTGATTTAAGGTGGATTATCTACCTGATAAAGAAAATTTAGAATGAGTCTCCCACAGCGAACAGGAGATCAAAAATGAGCACTTCACCTCGAACCCCACACGGTAGCGGACTGGGCGCACTGCTTGGAAAAAAGATATTCATCGCCGGCGGTAGTTCCGGAATGGGCGCCGCACTCGCCCAGATGGCTGCGGCGCGCGGAGCCCGGGTTGCCATTGCCGGACGCTCGCCAAGCAAGCTCGACGTCGTTGCCGCAAAGCTCGGCGACAGCTTGCTTGCGACCTACGTCCTCGATCTGGCCGATGCCCATGCCGTGCTGCAGGCGCTCGGCGAACACGGTCCCTACGACCACATCGTCACCACGGCGGCGCAACTGACTTTCAAATCCTTTCCGGAACTGAGCGACGCCGACATTCAACACATGTTGGCGTCGAAGTTCTGGGGGCCGGTCAATCTGGCTCGGGCTGCGGTAACCCAGCTCAAACCAGAGGGGGCTCTGTTGTTCTTCTCAGGAGCCGCAGCCTACAAGGCGTCGGTCGGCACGTCGATCATCGGTGCCGTGAATCGTCTGCTGGAAAGCTTGGCGCAATCACTGGCGATCGAACTCAAGCCGCGTCGCGTCAATGTCATCTCGCCGGGACTGGTCGATTCGCCGACCTGGGCGGGAATGAGCGACGGCGAGCGAACGGCGCTGTTTGCCGCAGCAGCAGCGGCTTTGCCCGTCGGACGGATTGGACAGGTCGACGATCTGGCGCATGCGGCGCTGGCCATTCTTGAGAATGGATTTATCACCGGCAGCGTGGTGCACGTCGATGGCGGCGCGCGAGTTGCCTGATTCGGAAAGGAATCGATGATGAGTTCAAAGAAAGTTGCGTTGGTCGTCGGGGCCAGCGGCATTATCGGCAATGCCCTGGTCGAAAGGCTGGCGGCGAGTCCTGACTGGGACGTTCGGGCCTTGCGCCAAACCGGGGTGCCAGGCGTCGCTACGATCGATGTCGATCTGCACGATGCCGCTGCGACCGTGGCGGCCTTGCGCGGCGCCGACGACTCCACCCATGTGTTCTATGCCGCTTTTGCCCCGCAGCTTGACCTGGCGGTCGAGGAAAGCGTCAATCTGGCGATGTTGCGTCACCTGCTCGACGGCCTCAAAGCCGCCGGCGCCCCCTTGCAACGCATCGTCCTGTACCAGGGGGCCAAGGTCTATGGCGTACACCTGGGGCGCGTTCAGGCGCCGTTTTACGAGGACGACCCGCGTCACCTCGGGCCGAATTTCTACTACGCACAGGAAGATTTGCTGCGCGCGCGCGCCGAACGCGACGGCTTTGACTGGTCGATTTTGCGTCCCGACGTGGTGGTCGGCAGTGCCGCCGGAAAGCCGATGAATATCGCCGTGGTGATCGGTGTGTTCGCTGCCTTGAGCAAGGCGCGCGGCGTGCCGCTGCGCTTTCCCGGAACATTGCGTGCCTACCGCGAGGTCCTGGCTCAGGCGACCGATGCCGGCTGGCTGGCGCAAGCCAGCCTGTGGGCGGCACTGGCGCCGGCCTCGCGCAACGAAGTCTTCAATATCGTCGGCGAGCCGTTTCGCTGGGAGCGCATATGGCAGCACGTGGCTGACGCGCTGGGCATGGCGGTCGCGCCGCCGCAGCCGATGTCGCTGGCGCGACAGATGCCTTCGCAGGCTGCACGGTGGGCCGAATTGGCTGCGCGATCCGGCTTGCGACCGCTTCCCTTCGAGCGGATTGTCGGTTGGGACTTCGGCGACTTCATCTTCAACAGCGAGTTCGACGTGATTTCCGACATGGGCAAGATTCGTCGAGCCGGCTTCGTCGAGCCGTCTGACAATGAGCAGTGGTTTCGCACGGCACTCGCCGAACTTCAGCGCAAGAAGGTCATTCCCTAACCTGGATGCAAGCTTGCGACCACGGTTTTCCTCGCATCGAGGTGAGCGGCCGGGCCGCAGCTGGCCAATTGCCGCGCGAGTTCGCTCAGAAACCCGCGGCCAGGCCGTCGCGGCGGCTGTCGCTGGCGGCGACGTAGCCCTGGTCGGGGTCTGCCGAAAGGCGCCAGATGAACTGGCCCGATCCGAAGTCCATGTAGGAATCCTCGACCGATTGCAGGCGATGTCCGCGCCTCCGCAAGCCTTCGGCAGCCGTCGGGTCGATCGTCGCTTCGAGATCGACCGAGAAGTCGCGGTTGATCTTCCAGCGCGGCGCGTCGCACGCCGCCTGCGGCTGCTGGTGGTAATCGAGCATGCGCACCAGCGTCTGCACGTGGCCCTGTGGCTGCATGTCGCCGCCCATCACGCCGAAGCTCATCTGCGGCACGCCATCTTTGGTCAGGAATGCCGGAATGATGGTGTGGAACGGCCGCTTGCCCGGCGCGACGACGTTGGCTGACGATGGGTCGCTGGAAAAGCCGGCGCCGCGGTTCTGCAGGCTGACGCCGTAGCCGGGGACGACGATTCCCGAGCCGAAGCCCATGTAGTTCGACTGGATGAAGGAAACCATCATGCCGCTCTCGTCGGCGGCGGTAAGGTAGACGGTGCCGCCGCTGCGCGGCAGCCCAAAATCGTGGTCGATGGCCTTGTCAGGATCGATCAGCGCGGCGCGCCGATCGAGGTAGTCGTCGGCGAGCAGCTCTGCGGCGGTCAGCTGCATGGCCTGCGGATCGGCAACGTAGCGGTAGACGTCGGCGAAGGCGAGCTTCATGGCCTCGATCTGTAGGTGCTGCGACTCAGCCGAATCGACCGGCAGCGACGATAGATCGAAACGGTCGAGAATGCCCAGCGCGATCAGCGCGGCGATTCCCTGGCCGTTGGGCGGGATCTCGTGCACCTCGTAGCCGCGATAGCCTTTGGCGATCGGCGTCACCCACTCGGGTTGGTAGTCGCGCAGGTCGTTAAGGTTCAGCGAGCCGCCGGTCTGTTTGGCGTAAGCGGCGATGGCTTGCGCGATCTCTCCTTCATAGAAGGCGCGGGAGCCTTGCTTGCCGAGCAGGCGCAGGCTGGTCGCGGCGTCCTTGAAGACGAACTTCTCGGCAACGCGCGGCGCACGCCCGCCCGGCATGAAGGCTTCGGCGAAGCCGGGCTGGTCGCGCAGTGCGGGGATCGCCGCCGCCCATTTGTGCGCGACGACGGTTGCCACGGCGACGCCGCGCTCGGCCATCGCGGCGGCCGGTTCGAGCAGGTCGGCGAAGGGCAGCTTGGCGAAGCGCTGGTGCAGCGCGCCCCAGCCGGCGACCGCGCCGGGAACCGTCACCGCGTCCCAGCCGCGCAGCGGGCGATTGGCGTGGCCCTTGCCGTCGACGCCGTGGCGCGCAGCGAAATAGTCGGGCGTCCACGCTGCCGGCGCGCAGCCCGAGGCGTTGAGTCCGTGCAGTTGCTGACCGTCCCAGACGATGGCGAAAGCGTCGCTGCCCAGGCCGCACGAGACGGGCTCGACGACGGTCAGCATCGCCGCCGCGGCGATCGCCGCATCGACGGCGTTGCCGCCGGCCTGCAGCATGCGCAGGCCGGCCTGCGCCGCCAGCGGATGCGAGGTCGACACCACGTTGCGCGCGAACACCGGCAGGCGGACGCTGGTATAGGGATTGTTCCATTCGAAGCTCATCACGACTCCTGATTCGTTGCTGCGGTCCGTACTGTCCGCAAGGCGTCGATCTTAGTTCGCGGGCAGAGCGATTGGAACGAAGCGATAGCGATAAGGATATCGACGGAACTGATAAGCGGCGCTGCGGACGCCACTACTGGAAAGTCGTGAAGATGAAAAACAAATGGCGCATCCTCTTCGATGCGCCATTTGTTTACAACCTGATTTCTGATGAAAAACGGGTTTTTCTACAGACACAACGTTTGAATTGAGCGGACTGCGCGGATTTTTGCGCAGGTCCGTTCGAATGATCGATTAGGCCGCTTTTTTGTCTACACCTGACGCCCAGAGAATTGGCTTGAAAGTACTGGCTTCGTCATTTGGCGACACGCCTATATCACGGCGTATTGTGAGCAAGAGAGCGGCAAGCAAGTGATCGTGTTTTTCCGGCGTTCGATTCGTATTAGAAACGCGAATTTCATGCCTGAATTCGTTGAGCGAAGCGATTACAGACTGTGGTGCAAAGAGCAATAGGTTATTTGTTGCCTTTGCAAATGACTTATGTCCTTCCGGTGAGGAATCGCCTTCGACAATGCCGCTCAAGCTTTCAATGAATGCCTTGTAGTGCGCCAATTTCTCTTTTCTCCATTCGGCATCGCGTTCCCGCTGCTTGGTGAACCAGTACGTCAGTACAGCGACCAGAAGGCTACCAAGAAAGGCGATCAGAGCAGTGGCGATAGCGGTTTCCATAAGTCCGGTCTAATGTTAAACATTCGTAAAATCAACGAATTATTTTATAGTTTGTCAAAACGATACCCCCCGACAAGTGACTGGTCGGAAAGGTTTTGATGGTCTTTAACGGCCTTCATCATGACGAATAACATCGTCTATAACAAGGGATTCGTCCCGGCGCCAATGTCTATGTCCGGCGGTTCCGCAACGTCAATGCAGTGGGGTGCGGGTGAATGCCGCTGCAATGGAGGCCGAGTCGCCCGCCAGGAAGTCCATGATGCGTGCCGTTTTGCGGGTCTCGAAGCCGTTCCGCAGCGGCGCGATCACGTCATCACGATGTCGTGCCGATATCGACCAAACGCGTAAGCATATTCATTTTTCTTCGTTGTCAGCCGCCAGCCGCTTCGTTACCTTGACCGCATCACCACAGACAAGGATTGCCATGTTTTCGTTGAAGCCCATTACCCGCCGTTTCTGGCAGAGCGCGTCGCTGGCGCTGCTGGCGCTGGCCTTTGCCACCGGCGCGCTGGCGCAGGCCAAGAGCGGCGGTACCGTCAACTGGATCGTCAGCCCCGAACCCGCTTCGATCGTTCCGCTGACGACCACCGCCGGTGGCAATTGCGAGATCGGCCCGAAAGTCGTCGAGGGCCTGTTGACCTACGATTACAAGCTCAACCCGCAACCGCTGCTGGCGACCAGCTGGAGCGTCAGCAAGGACGGCCTGCAGTACCGCTTCAACCTGCGCCGCGGCGTTAAATGGCACGACGGCCAGGACTTCACGTCGGCCGACGTCGCCTTCTCGGTGCTCACGCTCAAGCAATACCATCCGCGCGGCCGCGGCACCTTCGCCAACGTCGTCGAGGTCAGGACGCCCGACGCGCATACCGCCATCGTCGTCCTGTCCAAGCCGGCGCCGCCGCTGCTCACCGCGCTCTCGGGCACCGAATCGCCGATCGTCCCCAAGCATCTTTACGAGGGAACCGACATTCCGACCAACAAGTACAACAGCGCGCCGATCGGCACCGGCCCGTTCAAGTTCAAGGAGTGGGTGCGCGGCAGCCACGTCGTCCTCGAACGCAATCCGGAGTATTGGGACAAACCCAAGCCCTACCTCGACAAGGCCATCGCACGCTTCATTCCCGACGCCGCGGCGCGCGCGCTGGCATTCGAGTCGGGCAGCGCCGATCTCGGAATCCAGGCGATTCCGCTGTCCGACGTCGAGCGCTTCAAGGCGCTGCCCAATTTCGTCGTCGATACGAAGAGCTCGCCGTATCTGGGCAGCCAGCATCAGCTCTACTTCAACTTCGATACGCCGCTCCTCAAGAACATCGAGGTGCGCCGCGCGATCTCGCAGGCGCTTGACATCAACGCCTTGAACAAGGTCGTGTGGTTCGGCTACGGGCAGGTTTCGGCGTCGCCGATCGGGCCGCTGCTTGCCAAGTATCACGATGGCAGCATCAAGCATTACCCGTTCAACCTCAAGCAGGCCGAAGCGGCGCTCGATGCCGCCGGGCACAAGCGCGGCGCCGACGGCGTGCGCTTCAAGCTGCGCTTGTTGATCAACCCCTTCCAGGAACGCCGCGCCGCCGACTTCGTTCGGCAATCGCTGGCCAAGGTCGGCATCGACGCGGTGATCGAAAACTACGATTTCGCGACCTACGTCACCAAGGCCTACACGGATCGCGCCTTCGATCTGACGCTCGAAGCGCTGGCCAATGTCTTCGACCCGACGATCGGCGTTCAGCGCGTGTTCTGGTCGAAGAACTTCAAGGTCGGCCTGCCGTTCGCCAACCCGGGCCATTACGTCAATCCGGAAGTCGATCGCCTGCTCGAAGCGGCCGCGGTCGAGGTCGACGAAGCCAAGCGCCGCAAGCAGTTCTTCGACTTCCAGAAGATCGTGCACGACGACGTGGCGTCGGTCGAGTTCGGCGCCAACCCGCAGGTCACGATCCTGGCCAAGAAGGTCAAGAACTACGCGCCGACGGCAGAAGGCATCCGCGGCAGCTTCTCCGAGCTTTACCTGCAGGAATGATGGTGAATGAACTTTAGTGGAAAGTCGCTGCCTTTTCTGCGTTGAGCGGCGGTCGACGGCGACCCTCCTTTTTTTTCACAGATTGGCCAATAGATGACTTTCAAATATCAACCCGAGACGCTGGCAGTTCGCGCCGGGCAGCAACGCAGCCAGTTCAACGAGCATTCTGAAGCGCTCTACCTGACCTCAAGCTACGTCTTCGACAGCGCGGCGCAGGCCGCCGCGCGGTTTTCCGGCGAGGATTCCGGCAACGTCTATTCGCGCTTCACCAACCCGACGGTGAGCGTTTTCCAGCAGCGCCTGGCGGCGCTTGAAGGCGGTGAGGAGTGCGTCGCGACCGCATCGGGGATGTCGGCGATCCTGTCTCTGGTGATGGCGCTGTGTAGCGCCGGCGACCATATCGTCGCGTCGACCGGACTCTTTGGCGCGACGCAGCAGCTGCTCGGCAACATCATGTCGCGTTTCGGAATCCAGACAACCTTCGTTTCGCAGACCGAGGTCGACGCCTGGGACGCGGCGATCCGCCCCGAGACCCGCCTCTTTTTCCTCGAGACGCCGTCCAACCCGCTGACCCAAATCGCCGACATTGCGGCGCTGGTTGCGGTCGCGCGCGCGCGCGGCATCCTGGTCGCGGTCGATAACTGCTTCTGCACGCCGATCCTGCAGCGCCCGCTCGATCTCGGGGCCGACCTCGTCGTCCATTCGGCAACCAAGTTCCTTGACGGCCAGGGCCGCGTTCTGGGCGGCGCGGTGGTCGGCGCCAAGGCGCTGACCGACGAAGTGTTCAAGTTCCTGCGTACCGCCGGGCCGACGCTCTCTGCGTTCAACGCCTGGGTGCTGACGAAGGGGCTGGAGACGCTCAAGATCAGGCTCGAAGCGCAATCGGCCAAAGCCCTGGAGCTCGCGACCTGGCTCGAAGCGCACCCCAAGGTGGCGCGCGTCTACTACCCGGGACTAGCCTCGCACCCGCAGTTCGAACTTGCCAGCCGCCAACAGAAAAGCGGCGGCGCCATCGTCGCCTTCGAGGTCAAGGGCGCGCGCCAGGAAGCGTGGCGCGTGGTCGATAGCTGCCGGTTGCTGTCGATCACCGCCAATCTGGGCGACACCAAGACGACGCTGACGCACCCGGCGACGACGACGCACGGGCGAATTACGCCCGAGCAGCGCGCCGCAGCCGGGATCACTGAAGGCCTGCTGCGCATCGCGGTCGGACTCGAAGCGGTGGTCGATCTGCAGAACGACCTGGACGCCGGACTCGCGCTGATCTGAAGCCGCGCCGACCGGCCGAGTCGCGCGCACCGCCGTTCATCAAGCCGTTCATGGTGAGCCTGTCGAACCATGAACGGCTTCTGGGCGTCGCCGATCAGAGCGTTTTGAGGTGCACCGGATCGAGAATTTGTTTGCCGTCGGTCGTTTCGGCCAGACAAAAGTCGGGGAATTTCTTGCTGCTGCGATAGCAATGCAGCTGCCCGCGTTCCAAGCACGAGAGGTTTTCGATTTTCTTGGACATTGAGGAATCCTGAAGCTAGGGTTGTCGAAACGGGAACGTTGGTCGGTCAGGACGATGCGGGCTCAATTGCGGCAGCGAGCCAGCGGCTCGCCTCCTGGTGTGGGGAGGAGGGTCTGGCGCGGCGCGAAGCGCTGCTGTGCTTGAAAGCGAGCAACTGCGGATGAAACGCCGGCGCATCGATCAGAAAGCCGTCGTGTCCGTGCTCCGATTCGATCTCGACCAGGCGTGAATTGGGGATCAGGCGCGCGAGTTCGCGCTGCTCCTGCGGAACGTAGAGCGCGTCGGAGGAGAGCGAGCCGATCAGCACCGGCTGTTCAATGCAGCGCAGCACGTTCTGGTAGTCGCCGCGCCCGCGCGCCAGATCGTGCGTGTCCATGGCGTCGAGCAAGCGGCGGTAACTGTTGGCGTCGAAGCGCTCGGTCAGCGTCCGGCCGTGGTGGCGCAGCCAGCCGCTGGCCGCCAGATCGTCGGGCGAATCGGCCGCATCGCCGAATACATCGGCGCCGCAAGCGCGTCCGAATCGGCGATCGAGCGATTGCGGGCTGCGGTAGCTGATCATCGCGACGGCGCGCGCCGCAGCGAGTCCGGCACGCGGCGGGTCGTCGGCCGGATAATGACCGCCGCGGTATTTGGGGTCGGTATTGAGCGCCATGCGCTGCGCCTCGCTCCACACCGCGCACCACGCCGAATGGCGGCCGCTGGCGGCGATGCTGGCGACGCGTTCGACGCGCTCGGCGTCGAGCAGTGCCCATTCGAGCGCTTGCAGACCGCCCAGCGATCCGCCGAGAACCAGGCGGATGCGTTTGATGCCAAGTTCGTCGGCGAGCGCGATCTGCGCGCGCACCTGGTCGCGGATCGACAGCGCCGGGAAGCGTCCGCCCCACGGCTGGCCGTCGGGCGCTTTGCTGATCGGTCCGCTGCTGCCGTAGCAGCTGCCGAGCGCATTGCTGCAGACGATGAAGTCGTGCGCCGGGTCGAGCACGCGCCCGGCGCCGAAGAACGACGGCCACCAGGCGTCGGCGTCGGCCGATCCGGTCAGCGCGTGACAGACGACGATGGCGTTGTCGCGCTCGGGCGAGAGCGTTCCCCAGGTGCGGTAGGCGATCGCCAGGCGCGGCAAAACCTCCCCCGATTCGAGGAAGAACGGCTGGTCGACGACCAGCCGTTTCGTTTCCCGCGAGAGCGAGAAACCGATCATGCCGCCGCTTCGAGCGCCGAACGGCGCAGCGCGTGGTCGAAATCGGCCTTGATGTCTTCGATGTGCTCGATGCCGACCGAGACGCGAACCAAGTCAGGACGAACTCCGGCGCTCTTCTGTTCGGCTTCGGAGAGTTGCTGGTGCGTCGTCGATGCCGGGTGGATGACCAGCGTCTTGGCGTCGCCGACGTTGGCCAGGTGGCTCGCCAGTTCGACGTTGTCGATGAAGGTCTGCGCCGCTTTCGAGCTGCCCTTGATGCCGAAGTTGAGCACCGCGCCGAAGCCGTTGCGCAGGTACTTCTTGGCCTTGGCGTGATACGGGCTGTACTCGAGTCCATTGTATTCGACCCAGGCGACTTGCGGGTGCGAGGCGAGCCAGCGCGCGAGTTCGAGCGAGTTGTCGAGGTGGCGTTGCACGCGCAGCGACAATGTTTCGACGCCCTGGATCAACTGGAAGGCGTTGAACGGCGAGAGCGCCGGGCCGACGTCGCGCAAGCCTTCGACGCGAACGCGGATGGCGAAGGCGATGTTGCCGAACGGGCCGCCCGAGCCGAACACTTCCCAGAACTTTAGTCCGTGGTAGCCCGGTGCCGGTTCGGTGAACAGCGGGAACTTGCCGTTGCCCCAGTTGAAGGTGCCGGCATCGACGACGACGCCGCCGATCGACGTGCCGTGACCGCCGATCCACTTGGTCGCCGACTCGACGACGATGTCGGCGCCGTGGTCGATCGGACGCGCGATGAAACCGGCGGCGCCGAAGGTGTTGTCGACGATCAGCGGGATGTTGTTGTCGTGCGCGATCTTGGCGATCGCTTCGAAGTCGGGGATCGAGAAGCTCGGGTTGCCGATCGTTTCGACATAGATACCCTTGGTATTCTCGTCGATCGCGGCGCGGAAGCTTTCGGGATCGTCGCCGTCGACGAACTTGACCTTGATTCCGAGACGCGGCAGCGTGACCTTGAACTGGTTGTAGGTGCCGCCGTAGAGGAAGCTGCTCGAGACGATGTTGTCGCCGGCCTGCGCGATGGTGGTGATGGCCAGGAACTGCGCGGCCTGACCGGAAGCGGTCGCGACCGCAGCGACGCCGCCTTCGAGCGCGGCGATGCGCTGCTCGAAGACGTCGGTGGTCGGATTGTTGATGCGCGTGTAGATGTTGCCGAATTCCTTGAGCCCGAAGAGATTGGCGCCGTGCTCGGCGTTGTTGAAGGTGTACGAGCTGGTTTGGTAGATCGGCACGGCGCGCGCGTTGGTTCCCGGTGCCGGCGACTGGCCGGCGTGGACTTGCAGCGTTTCGTAGCGGTAGTTGGTTTTGCGATCGCTCACGGTAGTACTCCCTGGCGTTGATGGTTTGTCGTGCCGGCCCGAGCTCTTGGCAAAGGCGCTCTTGACCTTGTTGAACAGTTTGCTTGCCCGTTTGAGCTGACTCATTTTCGTTCTCGCTTTTCCCGTTTGAATTGAGCGGCTGACGCTTGATGAGGCCGCTGGGGACTTAGTTTTCTGCCGCTTTGTCCAAGGTCCGAGTTCCCTGAGGCGCGTCGTCGAGTTGGCGCAGCGGATTGAGCAGCGCGGCAATAAGGACCGCGAGGCCCAGTAGTGCGATCAGCGTTGAGAGAAACTCCATGGCCCGACCTCCTGTTGCGCGTGGCGTATCCGTTGCTGACAGCCAATTTAGCGAGCCATGCCTGATTTTCCAACGATTAAAATTGCATTTGCATATACCGAACCCGCGGTGGTCGGCAGTGCGCCCCAGAATAACGATATGCCAATAACTTCGTTGCCAATTCGAAGCGATTCGCTAAGATCGCCAGCCAACGGTGCTTCGACCTTAAAGGCCGCAACCGAGCAAGCATTCAGCGCGTCAATGATGGAGATGACATGCCCGCAACAGCAGTCGGTAGGCTTTCCCTGATCGTCGGCAATGCGCCGCGCAGCCAGGTCGCACAGAACGAACTGGCCGACGCGCTGTGGGGCAGGCTCAGGCTCGAAGCGAAAGAGGCTTACCGCAAGGCGCCGATGCTGGCACCGCTGTTCGTCGATTCGATCCTCAATCAGCCGTCTTTCGAGGCAGCGATTTTCCATCGCATCGCGACCCGCTTGCACAACAATATCGTCGGGCTGGGGGTGATGGTTGACGCCTTCAATCGCGCCGTCGATGAGGTGCCGGACATCGCCGACGCCTTGCGCGCCGACATCGCCGCCGTCGTCGACCGCGATCCGGCATGCGTTCGCTTCATCGAACCCTTCCTTTATTTCAAGGGCTTTCACGCGATCCAGACGCACCGTCTGGCCAACTGGCTGTGGTCCTCAGGCGAACGCGATTTCGCGCTCTACCTGCAGAGCCGTTCCTCTGACGTCTTCCAGACCGACATTCACCCGGCGGTCACGATGGGGCGTGGCGTCTTTCTCGACCATGCGACCGGGCTGGTGGTCGGCGAAACGGCCGTCATCGAGGACAACGTTTCGATGTTGCAGGGCGTCACGCTGGGCGGCACCGGCAAGGAGTCGGGCGACCGCCATCCAAAAATCCGCCGCGGCGCGATGATCGGCGCCGGCGCCAAGGTGCTCGGCAATATCGAGATCGGCGCCAACGCTCGTGTCGCGGCAGGGTCGATCGTTCTGCGCTCGGTCGCGCCCAATACGACCGTCGCCGGGGTTCCCTCGCGAGTGGTCAGGACCAGCAACGACAGTGAGGCAAACGAAACGATAGCGCAGATCCTGATCGGCGCCTACGATTACTCGATCTGACGCGAGTTGCCGGCGTCAACCGTCGGGTCAGAAGCGCCGCGGTCGCAAACCGCCATGAAACCAGTTGAGCAGCGATACCGTGTCGAACACCGGCAAGCCGAGCAGCTCGTGAATATCGGCGGCGAATGGCGAGAGATTGGTGCACTCGAGGACCAGCGCGCCGAGATCCGGGTATTGTTGGTGAAACCTTTTCGCTGTGGCCAACACTTCGTCGCGCAATACGGCGTAAGGCACCGTATTGTCGCTTTCACGAATCGAGCGGACGAATTCTGAATCTGCCGGCAGTCCGGCCACCGGCGTCCCGGGGTCGATGCCGACGGCTTCCAGATAGGGCGCTTTCAGGCCGCCTTCGAGAAACGTGATTATCCCGACGCGCTGCTTGCCGCTGATCAGTCGCGTGGCCAAGGGCACCTGCAACAGGCTGCTGGTCGCCACCGGCACCGGCAGAAAATCGGCAAGCTCCTGCTGGTAGAGCGACAGAAATCCGCAGGTGCTGGCAATGCCGTCGACGCCGCCATCGACGAGCTCCAGCGCGGCGCGTTTGAAGTGCTCAAGCAATCCCGTCTGATGAATCATCGTCACCCGGTCCGGCGTCGCTTCCTCGACGACACGGTACTGCACCGGAAACGGCCAGGTTTGCGCGTTGCCGATATCGCCGGGGAAACGGCGAAAACGCGCGTTGACCATCAGAATGCCGATTGACACGCCGTAGTAGGTTTTAGCTCTGGCGATCATTATTTTCCCGGCACGAAATCAGGTTCAGGTCGGTTTCGATCTTCGACCTGCGATCCTGTTTGAAATAAAGTCCTGGCCAGGCCGGATGCGTCGTCGATGACAGGCAAAAGCCGGCAATGAGGTCAAGAATATGGTCCAGAACGAATGCCTTCATGAGCGTCTCCCCGGAGAATGGCCGATACGTTTGATCGCCGAAGGCACCGATTCTTCATCAGCTTCAATCGGATTGAAACGATCTATTTCTGCTTAGCTTATTCAGCAATGGCAACGGTCGAATTCGTAATAAGCATATCCAGAATACGTCGTTGTCTAGACGCGTCTTGTTGGATAACTTGGCGCCATCATTAATGAACAAAGAGGCTAGGTATGTTCGGGTCAGGATTCAACGCGCGGCGACTCTGGAAACCGATTTCAATTGCGCTGCTATCGGCTGTTATTTCAACCAGCGCCTTGGCGCAAGCCAAAGGCACTTTGAACTGGGTCATCAGTTCGGAGCCGGCGCTATTCGTACCGCTGGCGACGAGCGCCGGGTCGAGTTGCGATCTCGGTCCGAAGGTCGTCGAGGGACTTCTGTCCTACGATTACAAGCTCAACCCCAGCCCGCTGCTGGCGACTTCGTGGGCGGTCACCAAGGATGGCTTGCAATACCGCTTCAATCTGCGCAAGGGCGTCAAGTGGCACGACGGCAAGGACTTCACCTCGGCCGACGTGGCTTTCTCGATTCTCGCCTTGAAGCAATACCATCCGCGTGGGCGCGGCACTTTTGCCAACGTCGAGGGCGTCAGGACGCCGGATGCCCACACCGCCATCATCGTGTTGTCCAAGCCTGCGCCGTATCTGCTGACCGCGCTGGCGGGAACCGAATCGCCGATCGTTCCCAAGCACCTCTATGAGGGAACCGACGTCCTGACCAACAAATACAACAGCGCGCCGATCGGCACCGGCCCCTTTGTCTTCAAGGAGTGGGTGCGCGGCAGCCACGTCATTCTCGAGCGCAACCCGGATTATTGGGACAAGCCCAAGCCTTATGTCGAGAAGATCATCGCCCGCTTCATCCCCGACGCGGCGGCGCGCGCGCTGGCTTTCGAGTCGGGCAGCGCCGACCTCGGAACGCAGGTGATTCCGCTCTCCGACGTCGAGCGTTTCAAGGCGCTGCCGAACTTCTCGGTGCTGGTGCGCAGCTTTCCGTATCTTGGCAATCAACAGCAGCTTTACTTCAATCTCGACACGCCGACCCTCAAGAAGGTCGAGGTGCGGCGCGCGATCGCTCAGGCGCTCGACATCAACGCGCTGAACAAGGTCGTCTGGTACGGTTACGGGAACGTTGCGGCGTCGCCGATCGGACCGCTGCTTGAGAAGTATCACGACGGCTCGATCAAGCACTATCCGTTCAATATCAAGCAATCCGAAGCGGCTCTGGATGCGGCGGGTTACAAGCGCGGTACCGACGGCGTTCGCTTCAAGCTGCGCCTGCTCGGCAATACCTATGTCGAGCGTCGCGCGCTCGATTTCGTTCGCCAGTCATTGGCCAAGGTCGGCATCGACGCCGTCATCGAAAATTACGATTTCGCGACCTATACGACCAAGGTTTATACGGAGCGCGCCTTCGACCTGACGCTCGAAATGCTCTCCAATATGTTCGACCCAACGGTCGGCGTACAACGCGTTTTCTGGTCCAAGGGCTTCAAGGTTGGTGTTCCCTTTGCCAACCCGTCGCACTACGTCAATCCGGAGGTCGATCGCCTGCTCGAGGCGGCGGCGTTCGAGGTCGACGACAAGAAGCGGTTCAAGGAATTCCAGGAGTTCCAGAAAATCGTCCATCGCGACGTCGTCTCGGTCGAATTCGGAACCAACCCGCAGATCACCATCGCCGCCAAGAAGGTCAAGAACTTCGTCCCGACCGGCGACGGCATCCGCGGCAGTTTCTCCGAGGTCTCGCTGCAGGACTGAGCGGCTATCGCCTGCCGTCAGCGGCAGGCGAATCGTCGGGCGATCAATTTGAAGAAGCGCAGTAGCCGTTGCAGCCCGAACTCTTTCACGGCCTCGGTCGTCTCTTGACGACCCACTGCGGTCATCGGCCAACATCGGAAGCTGCCGTTCGACTGTGGGAAATCAATTTCCCCTATCGGTCTTTGCGTAACAGGCGTTTGAGGCACGAGAGAACGCTCGCCTCGCCGTCGGCCAGGAGCGGGGTGCGCTTCCGCTTCATACTGGACATCATCTTGCTGTCCAGCGACCTGCCCGTTTGCAGCAGCGCCGTCGCTTCGTCGACCGGCAATGGCCGGCTGAAATAGTAGCCCTGTACCTCGTCACAATGATTGGCAATCAACAGGCCCAACTGTCCCTCGGTTTCGACGCCTTCGGCAACGACCTTGAGTTGCAAATTGTGCGCCAGGGTGATGATGGCACGGGTAATTGAAACATCATTGGCATCGGCGATGATATCCCGGACGAAGGCTTGGTCCACCTTCAGGCAGTCGATCGGGAAACGCTTCAGATAGGCCAGACTGGAATAGCCGGTGCCAAAGTCATCCACCGAAAGTCTGACGCCCATCGCTTTCAGGCGTCTGAGCAGAGCGATGATGCCCTCTACGTCCTGCATCAACTGGCTCTCTGTCAATTCCAGTTCCAGACAGGACGGCGCCAGCCCGCTCGACGCCAATGCTTTGCTTACCGTCTCGCATAAATCGGTTAAGTGGATCTGCCGTCCGGAGACATTGACCGCCATGCTGAGCGTTCCCAGCCCGTCGTCGTACCATCGTTGCGCCTGGAGGCAGGCGGTGTTCAGCACCCATTCGCCGACCGGCACGATCAGCCCGGTCTCTTCCAGAATCGGAATGAATTCCATTGGCCCGACCAACCCGCGTAGCGGATGCTGCCAGCGCAGCAACGCCTCGAAGCCAGTCACTTTGCCGGTAGAACAACTGACCTTGGGCTGGTAGTGAAGTAGGAACTCGCTCCTCGCCAGAGCATGGCGGAGATCACCTTCAAGCTTCATCTTGCTCTGCGTGTTTCGGTTCATCTCCACCGTGAAGAACTGATACGTGTTGCGCCCGAGATCTTTTGCCCGGTACATTGCAGTATCGGCATTGCGGACAAGATTCTCGCTGTCCGTGGCATCGTCGGGGAACACCGTAATACCGACACTGGCCGAGACGAACAACTCGTGGCCATCGATTACATGCGGCCGGGCACAACTTTCAATCAGCTTTCTGGCCACCATGGCGACATCTTCGGTACTGCCGATCCCCGGCAGGATGATGCCGAACTCATCCCCACCCAGACGCCCAACGGTATCGGTATCACGTACGCACAGAACAAGACGGCTTGCGACCTCACGGAGCAGCGTATCGCCGATGGAGTGGCCGAGGGTATCGTTGACGCGCTTGAAATTGTCGAGATCGACAAATATTACCGCCAGCAAGGATTCGTTACGTCGAGCCGCCTTCAGTCCTTGCTCCAGGCGGTCGTAAAGCAGGACACGATTGGGACGCCCAGTAAGGACGTCATAGTAGGCGAGGTACAGGAGTCGATCCTGTTTGTCGATGTGATCCATCGCAAACGCGATGTCGCCGGCCAGTTCCGACAGCAACTTCAACTCCTCGTCCTGGAAAAATTCAATCTCGCTGGCGTACAGCGTGATTACGCCTACGGCTTCACCAGCGACGATCAGTGGAAAAATGGCCATCGAGCGGACTCCGGCTTCGGCGTATCTCTTGCCGAGTGTAAGTCGGGAGTCAGCTTGTGAATGGTTGGATACGATCGATTTCTTCTCCCGGATGGCCTGGGCAACCATGGTGGTCTTCGCACTCTCACTCAATGCTAGGAGTCCTTCGATGGCGCTCAGGAGTTCGTCATCTTTGCCCGCTGAAGCAACCGGAACAATCGTCGATGTATCACGATCAACCAGGGCAATCAATGCCATGCGAAACCCACCGGCTTCGACCGCGATCTGGCACGCCTCCCTGAACAGGTCATCGCGGTCGTTAACACGGACGATCAGAGTATTGATGCCGCTCAACATGGCGTAAACGCGATTGAGGTAGGCGATCCGGCGTTCTGATTTCTTGTGTTCGGTGATATTCAAGTGCATGACGACGGCACCTTTTGGGGGGGTGCCCGGCAAAGGCGTCACTGTCATCAGGAACCAGCGCTGTTCAGACGGTGAATCGCAGGCGTATTCGAGCGAAAAGCGGCTTTCCCCACCTGCCAGCACCGAACGAATGCCTTCGGTGATGGGATGCGCCTCGTGGCCATTTTCTCTCGGCGCGGCGTCGCAAACCTGCAGGTAGTCGAGGCCCAAACCAAAATCCGGGCTCTGAAGTGCATTCGCCTGGGCAAATTGCCGCCACCCCTCGTTCACCGAGACGATGAGCCCCCGACTGTCGAGCAATGCGATGTTCGCCGGTAGTGAATTGAGGATTGCGGCTTGCTTGGCCACTTCGCTTTGACGCAACTGCTCCTGCGCGCCCTGCAACAAAAATGTTCGGCCGTCGGGGTGAGTCACCGCGTCTACCTCGCCGGCCGTCAGTTCTTCAAGGCGTTGCCCGGCATTGTGCAACGTCTCAATCAATGCGGCAATTTCCGTATTGGTGTCCAACTCGAGCGGCGATTGTCCAGCCATCATGCCGTCAAGTCTTTCAGTCCCAACGCGAGCAATACGGTCTGTGCATGGCTGAGTGTGCCGACGATTCTTCGTACGGGCGGAGGCGTCAGCACCACCAGAGTCGGTGTCATGAAAATGCCTTCAGCCAAAGCGCGCTTTGGTTCCCGGAACACATCGACGATTTCGATTTCGTACTGGTCAGGCAGGTGTGCTTGGCAAAATGCGGCCAGGTTATCAATCGCCTGAGCGGAGTTCGGTGCATCGCCGGCGACATAAAGCTGGAACTTGAACAGGTCGCGTCGGTTCATGGCGTGCTTTCTTCACCGTGTGCGGTCGCCGCATCGGCCCCGCGCATTTCCTTCATCTGGGTGCGGCCACGTGACAACTCGCCTTCATGACTTTGCGTGACGCGAACCAGCAACGCTTTCTCGACTTGTTTCGCGATGAGTTCCGTCTGCAATGACTTCAAGCGCACTTCAAGCTCGGCCTCTTCGGCATCGAGTCGGACGCGCTTGAGCTTGGCAGTTGCCTCTGCGGCTTCCGCCGCAACCCGTTCGGCGCGTTCCTTTTCCCAGCGCAGCGTGCCCATCAGCACTTCGCCACCGGCGGTGTAGGCGTCGGTCAGCGTTACCCCCGCATCGCTCAGAATCAGCTCGCGCACCTGGTTCGAATGTGCTGTGCCGCGCGACTTGACGATGGACAGGCCACGGTTGCGCTCGCCAGCTTGCATCAGGTAGTTGAGGTGAATCCAGGTATCCGCGAGCGTCGAAATCTGCAGCGGCGAGCCGCTTTCCGTCCGGTTCGACATCTCGTCAAGCAGACTCGTGCACACCAAGGTGATACCGTTGCCTTTTGACCAGTCGATCAATCGGTCCGCCACGCTTTGCGCAGTCAAGTCATTACTCGATTTGTACCAGGTGGACACTGGGTCGATCACCAAGCAACGGGCGCCGTGCTCCTTCGCCAGCGTTTTGATGCGCACCAGGTAGGTTTCGCCGCTGCCGGCGATGGAGCGCGCGGAAGTTATAAGCAAGCTGCCGTCTTCCACGTAATGATCCAGTCGGATGCCGACCGAGGCCAGGTTGCGGATCACCTCATTACAATCCGAATCAAAACTGACAAACAGAGTGCGTTCGCCGCGCTGACAGGCGGCCTCGGCGAACGCACCGCTCAAGGTCGTCTTGGCTGTTCCAGAAAAGCCGGTAATCAGAATGCTGGCACCGCGGTAGTAGCCGCCGCCGAGCATCGTATCGAGCCGCTCGACGCCGCTGGATACGCGCTCATTGCTCACTTTGGCATCCAATCGAAGTCGCGCGTGCGCGATGTCAACCTCCAGCCCGGCATTACCGATCAAGAATGGCGACTCGTTCTCGTCGAAGCCGGAACCGCGATACTTCTGTACGCGCAGATTGCGATGCGAGACACCCAGCGCCACGCTGTGGTTAAGGATGACCGCGCAATCCACCATGAATTGCATGAAGCCGAACGGTTGCTGGATGATGGAACTCGCGTCATCGCCTCCCGCTTTTGCCGTGATGATGCCCGTCAATTCGTGCGCCAACAACCAATCATGCAGACGGTATATTTCTCGTCGTTTTGTTGCCGGGTCAGGCAATAGCGCCAATACGACATCCAGGGCATCGAATACGATGCGCCGCGCACCCATTTCCTGACTCTGGGCTTCAAGCGCCGCGAGCATACCGCCGAGATCAAAATCCCCCGATTGAACCAGATCTGACTTCGGCTGGGCGTCAAGGAAAAACAATGACTTTGGCTGCATCATCGCAAGATTCCAGCCAAAGCTTTCGGCATTGGACACTATGCGCGTCGACGTTTCCTCAAAGGCGACAAAGATTCCCGGCTCATTGCAACTCTGCGCGCCATGAACGAGAAACTGCAGGGCAAGTATGGTCTTGCCGGAACCCGGCCCGCCAACAAGCAGTGTCGTGCGACCGCCCGGTAATCCACCCCGAGTAATTTCATCGAAACCGGCGATACCGGTGGGTGCCTTTGTTGAACGTTGTTCCGAGAGAGAACAGGGGGCGTTTAGGCCATTTCTGCTTTCAGGCATGTTCACTCCAACATTCGCGTTTGGTACTAGCGAGAGGCCTCTGGCCTATTGTTTGGTAATTGCGAGATCATTTGTCGACGCGGGAAAACCTTGCTTCTTCTGGCGACGCTTGCGACAACTGGGCATCCATGCGCTCGACAAGAACTAGATTCAACGAACGCCCGCGGGACTGCCGGTCAAGGTTGTAGACGAAAAGTCCATCGTGTGAATTGTTTGCAAACACGCATCAACTCCTGCCGATATTTGAAGTGGTCCCGGTGATGTATCAAGCCACCAGAGCCGCGGCGTTTGTTCCGGATGACCTGCGGTCATCGAACGTCGGTTACCCCTTGAATCTCGAATTCTCCACTTGTATTCCGCAGGTCTCTGTACGGCAGAACACATAGTCCGACATCGTTCGCACCTTAATGGCTGTCGTGAGCAGCCAATGCTCAATCGGTGGAGGATGGCCCTTATGGTCCAGAAGTCAAGGAATCATCGTCGAAATGAAGAATGCTTCGCGGGCACGATCTTATTTCCTGGCCGTGCGCGAATTCCTAATGAATCGGATTGATTGGACTGCTTACTGAGCCGGCCTCAATGAAATTGAGACGGTAGCAGCTTCGGTGTGGCGTGAAATCGAGAGAGCGAATTCACGTACATCGTGGTCGGCTCAATCGTGCCGCCGATCCGTCGCGTTGGTGACTAACTTACCCGCCAGGGGAATGGCTGCGATCGGCCCGGTGGTAAGGTATCGCCCGCCAACACAGACGGCCGCTAGTAAAATGCACTGCCGAATCCCTTACGGCAAAACCAGGCAAAACCAGGCAAAATCGGGCAAAGGGCCGCTTCGGAGCAGCGCAAGAGACCAATGACTGCAATGGAGAAAAAAAGTCAGCGGTTGGCCTTGGCCGTCAACCGCCAAAGGTAATGACCTTAGCATCGGGAAGAATCTCAGGGAAGGCGAGTCGGTGCTCACGATCCGTTGCGGCCATCGGCTGTTTCGAAATTTCTACAACGGGTAAGCGAGGGAAGGCAACGTACGACACGACCTCTGTGACGCTGTTTCGTGCCCCAACAGTGCCAGACGATAATCGGCCGGCTGTTGATTGGAGGCCAAAAACCTGATGCGCGGCGACAAAAAAGCCGTCTCGTAGAAATCAGGCAATATTCTCACCTGCCTTGAAATGATGCCGCGCACGGAATTCTGAGGGGGTCATTTTGTGGCTATGGCGAAACAACGCGAAAAAATGCCCTGGGTTTGAAAAGCCACTTTCGCTAGCGACCAGGCCCACGGACTTTTCGGTCGACACAAGCAAGTGACATGCGTGTCCGATACGGAGCTGAATAAGAAGTTCGACCATGCTGGCCTTCAAGTGCAAACGTAACAGCCGCTTGATAGTCGACTGACTTGTTGAGGCTGCATTGGCTACGGCCTCAAGTGAAATGGGGTGCATGTAATTTGCATGCAAAAAGTCAAGTGCTGCATCGAGTCGTGCATCCGTTCCATTGGTTCCATTGGTTCCCGCTAGACCACCAATCTGGATGGCATCCTTGTCACGAGAAATCGCCTCGAAAATGGCCATCAAGGACGACAGTCGTGCGATGTCGCGCTGGTGGTGCAGCAAGTCAAAGGCCGCTAGAACAGCTTGACTGCATGCTGGGCCAAACACGACGCCTTCGTGCACGGTGCTGAGCCACTTTGTGAATGCAGCCAATTCTGGCAGGCCATTCTCAGCAAGACCTCTCAGCCAATTCAACGTAAAGAACACGACTTGGATTCGGGTATGTTTCGACGGCGTTCGTGAGTGCCATGTATGAGCTTGGTTCGGCGCCACGAGGGCCAAATCCAAATTGTCGAAGCGAGCCACATTCCCCCCGATATAGCGTGTGCCCTGCGCGCCCACCGTGAGAGTGAGCTCGAATTCGGGATGGTAGTGCCACACAAAGGGCACGCCAACGTGCTCAAGGCAAACGTAGTGCCAGTTCTGGCCGATCGTACGACCGACCATCTCGCGAGTAAGCATTCAAGGGCCTCCTGTGCCGTAGAAACCAGATTCGGTTGCGATATCGGCTACGGCGCATGAAGTATAACTGACCGGATAACGGACAATCTTGGCCTGAACGCTGACTTTGAATCCCGGCGTTCTCCCTAGAATCATAGGGTGTTGCGATGCACGAAAAAATCTGGACTGTGCGCGTTTCCTTACCGTGGTTTATATGGAGAAAGTATGCAAATCGTTGAGGTTTTGGGATTGGTCGCCGGTACTTGCACGACTACCGCTTTCCTCCCCCAGGTCTTTCGCGTATGGCGAACGCGGTCGGCGAACGACATCTCGCTGGGAATGTATTGTGCGTTTTTGACGGGTGTTGTTTTGTGGCTGATCTATGGATTTGCCATGTCATCGGTGTCATTGATAGTCACCAATTGTGTGACGCTGGTTTTTGCCGGCTCTGTGTTGTTCATGAAATTGCGACTGGGCCGGCAGAAATGGCCGTTATCGAGGGGCGGTGACAAGAGTGATTCATGAAGATTACGCCGAATAGATAGCTTCGCTATTCACTACAATCTTCATGGCAAATTCAGACATGCTCAACTTGCTCGATTATTCAGCCGTGCTGTTTGATATGGATGGCACGTTGCTCGACTCAACCGCTTGTATCGAGAGCCTTTGGCGCCATTGGGCAGCGCGGCGAGGACTCGATGCTGAATACGTGCTGCAACATGTGCACGGAAGGCGGTGCGTGGAGACCGTGGCAATGTTTGCGCCTGGATTGGACGCCGGTGCCGAAGCAGCCGAATTGCTCGAGGAGGAAATACGTACGCTGCACGGCATCACTTGTATTGCGGGTGCTCCCGAGCTACTGGCGGCGCTGGATGCGTCCGGTCTTCGCTGGGGGATCGTTACGTCAGCGAACCGTAGCCTCGCTTTGGCGAAAATTGCCAAAGTTGGGTTGCCGGAACCTCGGTTGATGATATGCGCGGAAGATGTGGCCGACGGAAAGCCTGATCCTGCTCCGTACTTGGCGGCAGCTGCACAGCTCGGCTGCGAGCCGTCGCAACTTGTCGCCATTGAAGACGCCCCGGCCGGAATTGCATCTGCGCGTCGTGCCGGAATGTCTGTCATTGCATTACGCACGACGCATGTCGACGAAGATTTGCGCGAAGCAAATCTCATCGTCGACGATCTTCGTGACCTTCTGACACCGTCTTGACATGTAGCTCATCGGGGATGGCCGATTGCCCCGCAAGCTGCCGGCACCGACCCGGCGATTTCTTCTAGCGTCACCGGCTTGACCGGGTAGCGGCTGCGCAGCATACCGACTTGGTCGATCGGCTGGCCCGATGTTTCGGCGACCAGCGCGGCGGTCACGCAGGCGCACATGCGGCCCTGGCAGGCGCCCATTCCGGCGCGGGTAAGGGCCTTGACCTGGTTGGGGCCGGGCGCGCCGAGCCGCGCGGCCGAGCGGATCTGGCTGGCGGTCACGCTTTCGCAGCGGCAGACGATCGCCTCGTCTTTCGGCGAGAAGCACTCGGCGGGCGGCGGATAGAGCGTATCGAGCAGCGGTCGCGCGGCGAGCAGCCTCTGCCACGCCTGGCGCAGCGGCCGCGCTTGCGCATCGCGTTCAGCAGCGCTGATCTTTTCGCCCTGGCAGGCGATCTCGAGCGCGGCGATTCGGCCCGATAGTTCGGCCGCCTCGGCGCCCATGATGCGGCCGCCGTCGCCCGCGACAAACAAACCGGCGCGGGTGCTTTCGAACCAGTCGTTGCATTTGACCTGCCAGGAAAACTGCTGCGAATTCCAGTAATGCTCGCAGCCGAGCGCCGATGAGAAATTCGTCTGCGGGATCAGCCCGGCGTGCAGCAGCACCGACGACGTCGATAGGCGATGCGTCTTGCCGCCGACGCGAAATTCGATTGCGCTCACCTGCGACTCGCCGACGATCGCGATGTCGCTCGCGCCGACGATTCGGTTGAGGCGCTGCCGGCGCAGCGCAGCGAGCAGCTTGACGCCTCGCCAGAGCAGTCTCGGTGAGCGCAAGGCGTTTGGACCATGGCGCAATGCCTTGAACTTGTCGATCGCGCGCGTGGTGTCGATGAGCGCCTGGATCGTCCCTCCGGCCTGGAACACCTGTTCGGCGAAGTGGTAGAGCAACGGGCCGCTGCCGACCAGCACAACGTCCCTCGGTGGCAACAGGCCCGCGGTCTTGAGCAGGATCTGCGCGGCGCCGACGGTCATCGCGCCCGGCGTGGTCCAGCCGGCAAGCGGCAAGGGGCGCTCCTGGGCGCCGGTCGCGAGCACGATGAAGCGCGCCTTGAGCGGCGCTGTCGGGCCGTTCGAACTTGTTCCCGAGAAGTAGGCCGTGTTGTCGCCGGCAATCTGCCAGACGCTGGTGCGCGGCAGATAGTCGATTCCGCTCGTGGCGAAACGCTGCAGTAGCGGCGCTCCAGCGAAGTAGTCGGCGCCGAGGATCGCTTCGCAGTCGCGCAGCGGATTGTCGGATAGTTGGCGGTAGATCTGTCCGCCGGGCTGCGGGTTTTCGTCGACGACCACCACCGACAGCCCGCAATCGGCGGCGGTCAATGCGGCGGCCAAACCGGCCGGGCCGGCGCCGATGACCAGCAAGTCGACCGGCTTCATGCCAGCGCCCTTAAGTCCTGGCGCAGCACGACGCGCATTCCGGCAGCGACCGGCGTCATGCACGCCTGGCGATTGGGTGTGCCGTCGATGTCGACGCGGCATTCGAAACAGACGCCGCTCATGCAGAATGGCCCGCGCGATTGGCCCTCTGGCGTGCAGCGGCAGCGCGTGTGACCGTGCGCGATGAGCGCGGCGGCGACGGTCCAGCGCGAATCGACCTCGTGCGCTTCTCCGTCGATGGTGATCGTAACGACTTCTCCGCCGACACAGGGCAGGCGTTCAAAGTGCGAAACGGGCGCCATCGAAGGTCTCCAGCAGGGTAGGGGCATCGTTGCCGGCGATCCACGGCGCGATCAGCTCGCTATGCGCGGCAGCCAGCGTCACGCCGCTGTGGCAGGTGGCGACGAAGGCGCCGGGATGGCTGCGCGATTCTTCGTAAAGCGGCAGCCCGTCGGGCGTCATGATGCGCAGCGCGCCCCAGGTGCGGACGACCTGCGCCGAGCGCAGCAGAGGAAACAGCGCGATCGCTCGGCGCGCCATATTGACGAGTACTTCGGGCAACGTGCCGTCGTCGAGCCCGACGCGCTCCTGCGAGTCGCCGATCTGCACGGTTCCCTCAGTCGTCTGGCGCACGCTCGTCGTCGGGTAAGGCAAAAAAGGCGCGACCCGTTCGGTGATCATCACTTGTCCGCGCACCGGCAGCACCGGCGCGTACAGACCGACCAGCGGCGCCAGCCGCGCGTTGCCGAGGCCTGCGGCGAGAACGATGCGCGCTGTCTGTAATGTCGGTCCCGACGTGGTGAGCGAGAAAGCGCCGGCACGGTGACTGACGTCGTCGACGCGGCAGCGCGGCAAATACGTTCCGCCCAGTGCTTCGAAGGCGGCGAGCAGCGCATGCAGCGTCTGCAAGGGATTGACGTGGCCGTCCTGCGGCGAATAGATGCCGCCGGCGATATCCGGCGAAGCGCCCGGCAGAAAACGGCGAACACCAGCCGCGTCGAGCACCTCGTAGTCGAATCCGGGCGTATGGGCTTTGAGCGCGGCCATCGCTGCCGATTTTTCAGCGAGTTCGTCGATCTCCAGACAGAGGCTCAGACCGCCGCGGCGCGTGTGGCCGGGGTCGATTCCGCTGTCGCGCTGCAGTTGCCGCGCATAGTCCGGCCAGAGCCGAGCGGAGTGTGAGGTCAGCCGGGCATAAGGCGGCGAGTTGACGCCTTTGCCCTGCACCCAGACCAGACCGAAATTGCCGCGCGAGGCGCGAAAGTCGCGATCGCCCTCGTCGCAGACGGTGACGCGCAGCTTCTGGCGAAGCAGTCCATGGGCGATCGCCAGCCCGACCAGGCCGCCGCCGACGACCACCACATCGGGGTGCCGTTCTCTCATGGGGCGATCAGAACGTTCCGGGATAGCTGCCGCCGTCGATCAGCAGGTTTTGGCCGGTGATGTAGCCGGCGTGCGCCGAACACAGGAATGTGCAATACGCGCCGAACTCGTCGGGCCGGCCGTAACGACGCGCTGGTGACGATTCGGCGCGCTGCTGCCAGATCGCTTCGAAGCGCCGTCCGCTCTGTTCGACCAGCGTGTCGATGTGGCGGCGCTGCCCGTCGGTCGCGAAAATCCCGGGCAGGATGTTGTTGATCGTGACGTTGCGGTCGGTCACCGTTCGCGCGAGTCCCGCGACGAATCCGGTGAGTCCCGAGCGCGCGCCGTTGGACAAGCCGAGTTCGAGCTGCGGAATCTTGACGCTGCGCGAGGTGACGTTGATGATCCGGCCGAAGCCGCGTTCGGCCATCCCGTCGACGGTGCGGCGGATCATTTCGATCGGCCCGAGCATCATGGTGTCGAGCGCCTGCAGCCAGTCGTCGCGCGACCACTGGCGAAAATCGCCGGGGATCGGCCCGTCGCCGTTGTTGATCAGGATGTCCGGCGCCGGGCACGCGGCGAGCGCCGCATCGCGGCCTTCCGGCGTCGCGATGTCGGCAACCGCCGTCTTGACCGCGGCGCCGGTCGCCGAAGCGATCTCGGCGGCGGTTGATTCGAGCGTGCTCGCCGTTCGCGCCAACAGCGTGAGTGCCACGCCTTCACGCGCCAGTTGAAACGCCGCCGCCTTGCCCAGGCCACGGCTGCCGCCCCAGATCAACGCTTTTTTTCCTTTGATTCCCAATTCCATTCGTTTAGCCCTTGATGATCAGCTTTTGGCCAGCGTTTCGACCTTGCCGATTGCCCGCTGCAGCCGGTCAGCGTCGATTTTCCCGGGCATCAGATGGATCGATTCGCTGGCGCGGATGGTGTGTGCGATCAGCGCGTCAATCTTCTGCTGCTCGCCGTAATCGACGTTGATCTGTGCGAGCCGCGTCGGCAGCCCGAGACCTTCGAGCGATGCCGCCAGTTGCGCAAGCTCGTCGTCTTTTCCTTCGAGCGCGAGCTGAACCAGAATGCCGTAAGCGACCTTGGTGCCGTGCAGGAACTCTCCCGTTTCGGCCAGCACGGTCAGCCCGTTGTGAATCGAATGCGCCGCGGCGAGCCGCGTGTAGCGCTCTCCCAGTCCGCCGACCAGGCCGCCGCCGGCGACGATCGCATCGACCACGCGCAGGAATTCTTCGTTGAGCGTGCCGCTCGCGACCGCGGCGAGCGCCGCGGCGCCGTCGGCGAGCAGGATGTCCCTGAGCTGCAAGGAGGCCGCCAGCCCGAGCTGCGCGGTGAGCGGCAACGATGCTTCGCTCCGCTCGCACAACACGCGCGCCTCGTACCATTTGGCCAGCGTGTCGCCGATTCCGGCGCGAAGGTAGGCCGCCGGCGCCGCCAACACGATTCGCGGCTCGACCAGCAGCAGATGGCTGGCGTGCGGAAAGAGCTCGAACCCGAGCGCGCGGTGATCGTCGTCGTACCACACCGAGAGCGGCGTCCACGCGGCGCAGGTGGCGGCGATCGTCGGAATGGCGATGAACGGCTTGTTGAGGCGATTGGCGACGGCCTTGGCGGTATCGAGCGCCGATCCGCCGCCGACGCCGATGACGAGGTCGGCATCACTGCCCCGGCGAACGAACTCGCCAACCTGACGTTCGCTGCAGTGCCCGGAAAAGCTCAGCCGCGTCGATTTGGAACTGGCAAAAAGCGCTGGCAGATACGGCGCGGCGGCCGCTTGCGCGCGCTTGCCGCTGATCCACAGCACGCGCTTGAGCGAACTTTCCGGATAGAAGCGCTCGATCTCGTCGAGCGCGCCGACGTGCGAAAAATAGTTCGCCGCGCCAGGTTGGACGCGGATCGGGTCGCTTGCACTCATCCCTTGAAACCGTATTTTTTGGATAGCCCCAGCTCTTTGACGATGCGCAGCCCGGTGTTCAGGGCGTCGCCGTCGAGGTCGCGCAGCGGGCGGCGCAGGCTGCCGGCGGGCAGGCCAACGGCCTTCATCAGCGACTTGACGGCGACCGGGTTGATCGCCGAATAGGTGTAGTGCAAGAGCGGCAGCAGGTGCAGGTAGGCGTCGCGGAAGCGCTGCGCGTCGCCGTCTTGCTTCCACGGCCGCGAAATCTCGGCGAGCTCGGCCGGCGCGATATTGCCGGTCATGTTGGCGGTGCCGTGTCCGCCCAGGCTCATGGTCGGAATCACCAGGCCGAGGTTGGGCGAGTCGCAGCACATCACCGAGACGTCGGGATTGCCGGCGATGACCTGCGCGACCTGGCCGACGCGCGTCGTCGATTCCTTGTGGATGACGTAGTTGGGATGCTTGAAGAGGCGCAGCAGGCTGGTCCAGTGCAGGTCGGTCTTGACGCGCGGCGGGTTGTTGTAGATGCCGAGCGGCAGTTCGGTGCTGTCGGCGACGTCGAGGAAATACTGCTCGATGTCGGCTTCGCTCGCGCAGATGTACGCGGGCGCCGCGATGATCGCGCCGTCGGCGCCGTTGTCTTTGGCGAACTTGACGTAGTCGATGGTCGTCTCGGTATTGTTGCCGGTGCAGCCGTAGAAGAGTTTGAGCTTGCCGGTCTTGAACTGCGCGGTGCGGGCGATGATCTGGCGGCGCTCGTCGGCCGACAGCATCGAGACCTCGCCGGTCGATCCCATGATCAGCACGGCGGCGGTGCCGTTGTCTTGCTGGAACTTGAGCAGCGTGCGGAACGCTTCGTAGTCGACGCTGCCGTCTTCGTTGAACGGCGTGATCAGCGCGACGAACGAGCCTTCTATCTTATCTTTGGACATGATTTTTCCTGAGTTGAATTGGTTTTTGAAAATTCAGTTAACCACGGCGAACACGGCGAAAAAACAATGACTTGCGACCTTCGTAGTGTTCAAGTTCCTGAAAGACTTAGGGGCTACGCCGTGTCCGCTGTGTCGCTGTGGTTTGATTTGAGGGTTTTAGGTTGAAAATTTTAGGCGGCGGCGCGCTCGCCTGATTTGCGTACCGGCGCCGCAGCGATCAGCGAGCGCGTGTAGGGGTGTTGCGGCGAAGTCCAGATCGCTTCCGGGTCGCCGTGCTCGACGATTCGCCCCTGGTTCATCACCAGCACGCGGTCGGCGATGTAGCGGACGACCGACAGGTCGTGCGAAATGAAGAGGTACGAGAGGCCAAAATCGCGCTTCAAGTCGACCAGCAGGTTGAGGATTTGCGCCTGGATCGAGACGTCGAGCGCCGAAACCGGCTCGTCGCAAATGACCAGCGACGGCTTGAGGATCAGCGCGCGAGCGATGCCGATGCGCTGACGCTGGCCGCCCGAGAATTCGTGCGCATAGCGCTTAAGGCTGGTTCGCGGCAGTCCGACGTGGTCGAGCATTTCGAGAATGCGCTGATGCCGCTGCGCCTTGTCGCCCTGACGATGGACGATCAGCACGCTGTCGAGGATCGTCTCGATCGAATGGCGCGGGTTGTGCGAGCCAAAGGGGTCCTGGAAAATCATCTGCACCTTGTGGCGCAGCGGACGCAGCTCGGCTTCGCGCAGGTGGGCGAGGTCCTGACCGTCGAGAACGATCTTGCCGTCGGTCGGTTCGAGCAAGCGCAGGATGGTTTTGGACAGCGTCGACTTGCCGCAGCCCGACTCGCCGACGAGGCCGACGGTTTCGCCGCGCCTGATGTCGAAAGATACGCCATCGACGGCGGCGAGCTTGCCGCGCGGCGTCTGGTAGTGCGTGCGGATGGCTTCGAGCGACAACACCGGCGAAATCGACTCGAGCGCAGCTTGGGACTTGGGCAGCGCCGGCGTCGAGAGATGGAAGTGCGCTTCGCCCTGATCGTCCACCTCGTGCCTGATTTCGGGCAGCCGCGCGCTGCGGTAATGCAGGTCGTTCGCGAGATGCAGCGAGGTGCCGAGCAGGCCGCGCGTGTAGGCATGGCGCGGGTGGTCGAAGATCACGCTGGCCGACGCTTCCTCGACTTTTTTCCCCGCATACATCACCGCGACGCGGTCGGCCCATTGGCTGACCAGCCCGAGGTCGTGGGTGATCAAGAGCAGGCTCATCGAAAACTCGCGGCGCAAGTCGTCGAGCAGTTCGAGGATCTGCGCCTGGATGGTGACGTCGAGCGCGGTGGTCGGTTCGTCGGCGATCAGCAGGCGCGGGCGGCAAGCCACCGCCATGGCGATCATCACGCGCTGGCGCTGGCCGCCCGACAGGTTGTGCGGGAAGTCGTCGACGCGCTGCGCCGGTTCGGGAATCTTTACCAGGTCAAGCAGTTCGATGGCGCGCGAGCGCGCCGCCGCGGGAGAGAGGCGCTGATGCAGATGCAGCACCTCGACGAGCTGTTGCCCGATCGACAGCACCGGGTTGAGCGAGGTCATCGGCTCCTGGAAGATCATCGAGATCTGGCTGCCGCGCAGCGCGCGAATTTCGCTGGGCGAACGCGTCGCCAAGTCCTGGCCGTCAAAGACGAGCTGACCGGAGACGCGCGCCGAAGGCGGCAGCAGCCGCATCAGCGCGAGCGCGGTCGCCGACTTGCCGCAACCTGATTCGCCGACCAGCGCCAGCGTTTCGCCCTGGTCGATGGCGAGATTGAGTCCGCTGACCGCGACGTGACCGGGAAAGGAAACCGTGAGATTCTGAATATCGAGCAGGTGACTCATGACACACCTCGCAGACGGGGGTTGAGCGCATCGTTGAGCGCGTCGCCGACCAGATTGAGCGACAGCACGGTGAGGACCAGCATGGTTCCCGGGAAAAAGGTCAGGAACCAGGCCGTGCGCAGCATTTCGCGGCCGGCGCCGATCATGCTGCCCCAGCTCACGCGGTTGGGGTCGCCGAGACCGAGAAAGGCCAGCGCCGATTCGAGCAGGATCGCCGTGGCGACCATCACCGAGGTGGTGACGATGATCGGCGGCAGCGCGTTGGGCAGGATCTCGCGAACGATGATCCGCGCATTCGAGTAGCCGAGGCTGCGCGCCGCCATCACGAAATCGGCTTCGCGCAGCGCGCGGAATTCGGCGCGAACCAGGCGCGCGATGGTCGGCCACGAAGCGAGTCCGATCGCCAGCGAAATCAGCGCGACCGATGGCTGGCCGATGGCGACGATGACGATCACCAGCAGGAAGGTCGGAATCGTCTGAAAGAGCTCGGTGACGCGTACCAGCAGGTCGTCTACACGGCCGCCGAAGTAACCCGACAGCGTACCGACCAGCGTGCCGATGACGAGGCTGATGAGTACCGAGGCAAAGCCGATCAGCAAGGAAACGCGCGAGCCGTGCACCAGACCGGCGGCGACGTCGCGACCGAGCGAATCGGTTCCCAGCGGGAACAGTGGATCCTGACCGGGACGCACGAAGGGCTGCCCCGCCATGTCGAGCGGATCGCCCGGATAGAACCAGTGGGCGGTGAGTGCCAGGCCGAACATCAGCAGTAGCAGCACGAGGCCGGTCATCCCCGAAGGGTTTTTGACGAAGGCCAGCAACTCGGGACTGAGTTTCCCGAAGCGCGGCGATGGCGCTGCGGCCGGCAAAGCGTGGGCGAGGGTTGGAGTCGTCATGTCAGCGGACCTTGATGCGCGGATCGAGCCAGGCATGCAGCAAATCGACCAGCATGTTGGCGATGATCACCATGAAAGAAGAGAGCAGCAGCACGCCGAGCAGCACCGCGTAGTCGCGCGCCAGCACGGCTTCGAGCGCGAGTCGCCCGAGCCCCGGCCAGCTGAACACCGTTTCGACGACGGCGGCGCCGCCGAGCAGCGTGCCGAAGTGCATTCCGGCGACGGTGGTCAGCGGAATCAGCGCGCAGCGCAGGATGTGGCGAACGCTGACGTGCAGCGGATGCAGCCCCTTGGCGTGCGCGGTGCGAACGAAGTCCTGGCGTGAAATTTCGAGCATCGAGGCGCGCGTCAGGCGAGCGTAGATGGCGACGAAAAAGCCGGCCAGCGCCAGCACCGGCAGCACCGCGTGGCGAGAAAAGTCGGCGACGTAGGCCCAGCCGCGCAGGTCGGCGCCGATGGTGATGTTGCCGCCGCTCGGCAACCAGCCGAGCCAGACCGAAAAGACGATCAGCGCCATCAGGCCAATCCAGAATCCCGGCGTCGAGTAGAGCAGCAGGCTCAGCAGCGAGAGCAGCCGGTCGGGCCACTTGCCGACCCAGCTCGCCATCACCGCGCCAAGCACGATGCCGAGCGCGATGGCGATGGTCTGCGCGAGCAGCATCAGGATCAGCGTTCCGGGCAGTCGCGACATGATCAGCGTCATCACCGGCGTGTTGTAGCGCGGCGAAAAGCCCAGGCTGAAGTGCGCGAGGTTGTTGAGATAGGCAAGCAGCTGCGTCAGGACCGGCTGGTCGAGGCCGAACTGCGCACGCAGCATCGCCATCGTCTCCTCGGTGGCGCCGCCGGATTCGCCGGCCAGCACGTCGGCGGCATCGCCGGGAACCAGCTGCAACAGCAGAAAGACCAGAATGACGATACCGAACACCGTCGGTACGGCCTGGATCAGCGTTCGCCACAGCGTGCTTCTGATACGAATGAAAGCGCTCATCGAATTCCCTTGGTAACACGGCCAGGAGATTCCGGCCGTCGATGACGGAATCCGCGTCCCGCTATTGACCGGGACGTTCGGAGTTCCTTGTCAGCGATAGTAAGGGGTGGATACGGTGCTTGCGAACGACGAATTTGTTATGTGCTTATCAGGAAATTCAAGTGTCCTGGCGTGCGCATCGACCACCTGGGGCGTCAAGGCTGTGGCGCGTGGACGTCGTCGGGCAACAGGTTTGGCCGCTCGCTAACGGCCTGCGCGTCACGCAGCTCCTGCTGCGCCGCTTCGCGGCGCTGCGGGTCGCTGATCAGCTCGATCGCCGTGACCGCCAGCACCTTGGCGGCGTGCAGCATGCCCTTGTGGGCATGCGCGGTCTTGCCCTGCGCGACGTTCTGCCAGCTGTGCGCGGGCGTTCCGATTGCGTAGCAGGCGCTCCAGCACTGCGTGGTAGGTACCACCCAACTGACGTCGGCGACGTCGGTCGAACCGCCGACCGACGGGTGAAACGGCTGGTAAGGCATGGCCTCGCCCGAGAGCGGCTGGTCGTCGTCGGCGCGGATCAGGAACTTGCGTTTGGCGGCGGCGATGTCGTCGCGACTCATCGCCGATTGCATTTCTCGCGCCAGTTGCGCGTCGTGCTCGTCGAATTGCGGCCCGCCGAGCCGGCCGATCACTTCGGCCAGGTGGCCATCGAGCGTCTGGCTGTGCAGCATGTGCGCGCTGGCCTTGTCGACGCGGATCGCGACCTGCGTCTCGGTCATCAGCGTCGCGCCCTGCGCGATCTTGCAGACGCGTTGATAGAGCGCTTCGACCGCGGCGGCGTCGGGCGCGCGCACCAGATAAAGCACCTCGGCGCTGGCCTGCACGACGTTCGGCGCGCTGCCGCCGGCGTCGGTGATCGCGTAATGCACGCGCGCCTCGGGGATCATGTGTTCGCGCAGGTAATTGACGCCGACGTTCATCAGCTCGACGGCGTCGAGCGCGCTGCGGCCAAGATGCGGCGCCGCTGCGGCGTGCGCGGCGCGACCGCTGAAGCGGAAATAGGCCTGCTTGTTGGCCAGCGTCGGTCCGGTCATGACGCCCGTCGACGAGCCGGGATGCCAGGTCAGCGCCGCGGCGACGTCGTCGAAATGGCCGTCCCTGGCCAGAAAGGCCTTGCCGGCGCCGTTTTCCTCGGCTGGGCAGGCGTAATAGCGTACTGTCGCGGCGATCGCGTGGCGCTTGAGGTAGTCGGCTGCGGCGATCGCCGCCAGCAGCGCACCGGTGCCGAGCAGATGGTGTCCGCAGCCGTGGCCGCAGCCTTGTTCGCCGCCGCCGCCGGCGCTTTCGCGCGTCGTCTGGCCGGCGATCTGGTTCAATCCGGGCAGCGCGTCGAATTCGCCGAGGAAGGCGATCACGGTGTCAGCTTCTCCGCCTTCTCCAGCCTCGGCGACGAAGGCAGTGGCCATTCCCGACAGCCCGCTGCGCACGCGAAAGCCATGGCGCTCGAGAATTTCGCGTTGCGCTGCGGCCGACTGATGCTCGGCGTAGCCGACCTCGGCGAACTGCCAGATGCGGTCGGCGAGTGCGGTGAAGTCGTCAGGCGATGAGTCGATGAACGCGGCGATTTCGGTGGCGATCATCGTGTTCAGTTTGAGATGCGTCATCGAGGAAGCCAGAGGAAACCGGTTGTTGGCCGGATTGCCGTTGAGTTGAGGATGGGGGAAGGTTACCGGCGGCGAATGCGCTGCGGAACGATTTATTGCCTATAAGCAAATTACAAAGTTCGGTCGGATCGGCCATCCTCTGCTATTTGGCAAGGGCAGGAATCACTGCCGAGTCAAAGCAAGTATCATCGCGGCAGGAGGGCTTCCATGCTTGGCGTAACCGACTACGGCGCGTTCGTTGCTGCCGTCGTTCTTTTTCTGTTCATTCCCGGGCCGGGCAACCTGGCCTTGATCACCTCGACCGGCAAGGGCGGAATTCGCGGCGGACTCGCCGCGACCTGCGGTCTGATCCTCGGTGACCAGGTGCTGATGTGGCTGGCGGTCGCCGGCGTCGCCGCGCTGCTCGCCGCGAGCCCGGCCGCCTTCCACGCCGTGCAGTGGCTGGGCGCCGCGTACCTGGCCTGGCTCGGCGCGCGGATGCTCTTCGCCAGGAAGGGGACGGCGCCGGTGATCGATTTCGAGCCTTACCACTACCTGCGCCAGTCGCTGACGATCACCTTGCTCAATCCCAAGGCGATCGTTTTCTACATGGCGTTTTTCCCGCTCTTCGTCGATTCGGCGAGCCATCGCGGCGTGCTGACTTTCGCCTTCATGGCGGCGACGATCGCCGTGCTGACCTTCATCTACGGCCTCGTCGCCGTGCTGCTCGCGCACTTCCTGGCCGAACGGCTGCGCGCCAACCCGGCCGCGTCGCGCCTGATGACGCGACTGGCCGGGGTGTTCCTGATCGGTTTCGGAATCAGGCTGGGGGTAGGGCGGTGAAGCGATGCGCTCCGCGGATTCAAAGCGTAGGGGGGGGCGGGCGAGGATTCGGGGGCAGTTGTCGGCCAATAGCTACCGGTCTAGTTCGCGTCTCCCAAGCGGTCGTTCGGGTGAATTGCTCAAGTTTTGTCGACGTAGCTTGTACCCCGAAAATTGGGATAGTTGCCCGAATCCCAGTACCCGTGTAGATACGTTAGCTCACGAGGGAAATGGCGCATTTCCCAGAAATATTTTTTGCGACCAAGGAAACGGCTGGCATACACCTGAGCCAAGCCGGGCAGGCGAGTGCTAGAAGATTTCAGGTTTGATTGATTAATTCGAGGGGTATCCACGTCATTTCGCGTTTTTCCTGAGAAAATGGAGCCGGCTCCTGGCAATCGGCTATCGTTTTTCCTTCGTGATAGAGGGCACAGCATGAATACCAGTATTCAATCGAGCAACAAACCGTTCTGGCTTCGTTGTGTTGTGGCGTTCTTGCTGATTGGCACCGCAGGTCTGTCATTCATACTGCTCTCCGAAAAAGAAACTGTCCTTGTCGGCTTTGTTGCTCAAATGACGGGCAACCAGGCTGAATTGGGCGTACAGGAGCGCAACGGAGTCCAACTGGCCGTTGAAAGAATCAATGCCAGCGGTGGAATCAACGGACGGAAGATCGAACTGGTCATTCGTGATGATCTGGGTGTTCCGGAAAAAGCCCAATCCGTAGACGATGAATTGATCAAGGCAGGCGTTGTGGCCATCATCGGTCATGCCACCAGCGGACAAACGGCTTCCGGGCTCAAGGTCACCGACCCCGCCCATATGGTCATGATCAGCCCGACGGCTTCGACGCCCGCATTGAGCGGACAGGACGATTTCTTCTTCCGTGTCTATCCGACATTCAAAGACAGCTCCCAGGCTTTCGCGGAATACATTTTCAGGACGGCGGGGTTAAAACGACTTGCTGTCATTTACGACATGGACAACGCAGCTTACGCCAAGACATACAGCACCACTTTTTCTGAGAAATATGCTTCGCTCGGCGGCATTATTTCTGGCGAGAGTAATTTTTCATCAAAAACCCGCCCAGACTTTTCCCCAACGCTGGCCAAGCTGCGTAGCGGTGAAGCGGAAGGGCTCATGATCATTGCTTCAGACATCGACACGGCGCTCATCGCGCAAAGAGTACGCATCATGGACTGGCAGGTTCCCTTGTTCACCTCGGCCTGGGCACAAACCGAAACCCTGATCAATAACGGCGGCAAAGCCGTTGATGGACTGAAGCTTGAGCAGTCCTATGCTCTGACCAGCCATACACCTTCCTTTACCGAATTCAAATCCAGCTATCAAGCCCGCTTCGGCAACACGCCTTCTTTCGGTGCGGCTTTTGGCTATGAGGCCGCCGTGGTATTGGCAGACGCTCTGAAAAAGACCGCCGGAAAACCGGATAATTTGAAGAAGGCATTGCTGGAGACGCGCGATTTCAAGGGGCTGATGGACGATATTTCGCTTGATCAATTTGGCGATGTTCAGCGACCTTTCTACCTCAGCGCCATTGAAAACGGAAAGTTTGTTATCTTGGGCAAGCTGAATTAACCGGATCGCCGTAGATTTTTCCATGGCAAAAGATAATGTTTCCCTACCCCTTAGACAGGTTTTCCTGAACCTGATCTTGTTCCGCGTATTTCTTCCGCTGATTGTCGTTGGGGTTACCGCGGTTGCTGGCGTGGGCTATCTCGGCAAGCAGAACCTGCTGAATCAGCAAAACCAGGTGGTGCAATCAGTCACCCAGATTGTCGACCAGCATCTTGTGCATGGCGGAAGAATTCTGGACTCTGTCGCTCGCCTGGCTGAAACGGCAGGCGCGGAAAACCTGAATACTTTCATGAAAAGCACCTGGGAGTCCTATGGCTATTTTGAAACCTTGTATTGCCTCGACAAGAACAACAAAATCACATTCATCATGCCGTCCGAGCAGAATTACTCCGGCCTGGATATGTCGAATCTACCTGATTTCCAGAAAACGAAAGAACAACAGGGTAGCAACCAAAGCTTCAGCATTTCAAGGCCTTTTATATCTGTTCGTACCGGCGACCCAACAGTCTACCTGATTCGTGCGCTATCACACGGTGGCACGGTGGTCGGCGAATTGAATCTTGGACTATTCCAGAAAGAAATTGAACGGATTTCGAACAGCCAGGGTAAAGATTTTGTTTTTATCACGGATCAGAGCGGAACCCTGTTGGCCCACCCGAATCCTGGGCTGGTCAAACAACAGATCAATCTGAGCAATCTGGATATCTTCCAAGGAGCACTAAACGGAAAGGCAGTAAACTTCTATACCTATTACTCTGAGCGGGTTCTGGGAAGTGCTACCCGAGTAGATAAAACCGGATGGGTCGTCGTGGATCAAATTCCGCTGGCTATATTTTTAAGCTCTTATGCGTGGATTTCCATTCTGATCTTTGCCGCTTCACTGGCTATCTGGATAACCTTGGCATGGAATCTTCGCAAACAAATACAACGGAACGTCATCGCACCCCTAGAACAACTCAGCCTGAGCGCCAACGCCCTGACTTTAGGCGATTTCACTCACGTCAAAGCACTGACCGTCATTCCCACCTCTTTTTCCGAACTGCATAAACTGGCTTCCGACTTTCAGATCATGAGCACTTTCCTGCATGCGCGGGAAACAGATTTACAAAATGCTCACAATGAATTGGAAGCCAAAGTCGAAGAACGGACTGAAGAACTTTCCGTGATCAATGACAATCTGAAGGCCACTTCCGAAAACCTTCAGCAATCCAATCTTGAATTGCAGAGCGAAATTGCCGAGAGGACGCGTGCCGAAGAGCAGTTGGCACAAAAAATCATTGAAATTGAGAACGCTCATAAAGAATTGAAGAACGCTCAGTCGCAAATTCTTCAGCAGGAGAAACTGGCCTCAATCGGGCAACTGGCCGCCGGTGTAGCCCATGAAATCAACAACCCCATCGGCTTTGTTAACTCCAATCTGGGCACTCTAAGAACTTACATGGTCAATCTGCTGCTCCTGATTGACGCCTTTGCCGACAATGGCCCTTGGGCTCAGGAGGATGCAGAAAAGCAGAAGGAACGCATCACCCGGATGAAGCAGGAAATCGATTTTGAGTTTCTGCGCGAAGATATTCCAAAACTGATTTCCGAATCTATTGATGGCACTTCCCGAGTCAAGCGAATTGTTCAGGACTTGCGTGATTTCTCCCGCATAGGCGGTGCTGAATGGCAGTTGGCGGACCTCCACGAAGGACTGGATAGTACGCTCAACATTTTGAACAACGAACTCAAGTACAAAGCGGTCGTTCTCCGCGAATATGGGGCGTTGCCACGCGTGGAATGCATTCCATCCCAAATCAACCAAGTATGCATGAATGTTGTGATCAATGCAGCCCAAGCCATTCAAGATAATGGACAAATCACCATTCGCAGCGGGTGTTCAACGGACGAGGTATGGATTTCGATCAGCGACAACGGCAAGGGGATTAGTCCCGAAGACATCGCCAAGATATTTGACCCCTTCTTCACGACCAAACCCGTTGGCTTGGGAACCGGTCTCGGATTGTCGGTTTCCCATGGCATTATCAAGAACCATCGGGGGCGAATCGAAGTTCAAAGCGAAATGAGAAAAGGCACCACGTTTACCATTCACTTGCCGATCCGGCAGCGTCCAAACGAGAACGCAACAGCACCGCCTAAACTGGACGAAGCACCTTAGTCTGAATTCGAATGATGGCATTGGCCTAACCCGGTTTTTCGTCCCGTGGCACCTCAAGCCCCCGGATTGGCGCAACAGCAGCTTGCCGGCAGGGCAGATGAAAATCTCCGCGACAGCGTCACAAGCAGCGCTTGGCGGGCTTCTCCGGATGCGCATCGTCGTCGAGCGGATCGGGCTTGGCGGTGTGCCTGATCTTGGCAACGCTCGTCGCGGCGGGCTGCTTTCGGCGCCAATACCCTGGATCCTCGAACGGCTGCGAAGCGCGGTTTTTCCACTGGAAAAACCCGATAATAGCGGCCAATTCGTTTTTAACGTTGGAATTCCCGCATGGAAATCAAGGTCAATTTTCTCGACAAGCTTCGTCTTGAAGCCAAGTTCGATGACTTCACGGTGGTCGCCGATCAGCCCATCCGCTACAAGGGCGATGGCTCGGCGCCAGGTCCGTTCGATTACTTTCTGGCTTCATCGGCGTTGTGCGCGGCTTACTTCGTCAAGCTGTACTGCGAGACTCGCGGTATTCCGACCGAGCAGATCCGCCTGTCGCAGAACAATATCGTCGATCCGGAAAACCGCTACGAGCAGATTTTCAAGATTCAGGTCGAGCTGCCGGCCGATATCTCGGCCAAAGACCGCCAGGGCATCTTGCGTTCCATCGACCGGTGTACGGTCAAGAAGGTGGTGCAAACCGGGCCCGAGTTTGTGATCGAGGAAGTCGAAAATCTGGATGCCGATGCCCAGGCCTTGCTGACGCTGAGGCCTGCTTCGCAAGAGCGTACCTATATCGCCGGCAAGGATCTGCCGCTGGAGCAAACCATCGCCAATATGTCAGGGGTTTTGGCGGGTCTGGGAATGAAGATCGAAATCGCCTCGTGGCGCAATCTTGTTCCCAATGTATGGTCGCTGCATGTCCGCGATGCGCATTCACCGATGTGTTTTACCAACGGCAAGGGATCGACCAAGGAAAGCGCGCTGGCCTCCGCCTTGGGCGAATTCATCGAGCGGATGAATTTCAATCATTTCTACAACGACCAGTTTTGGGGCGAAGACCTTGCCAACGCGGCGTTTGTGCATTACCCGAACGAGCGCTGGTTCAAGCCCGGCCGCAAGGATGCGCTGCCGCGTGAAATACTCGACGAATACTGCCTGAAGATTTACAACCCCGATGGCGAGTTGCGTGGCTCGCATCTCTACGACACCAACTCCGGCAACGTGCAGCGCGGCATTTGTTCGCTGCCGTATGTGCGCCAGTCGGACGGCGAGGTCGTCTATTTCCCGTCCAACCTGATCGACAATCTGTTCCTCAGCAACGGCATGAGTGCCGGCAATACGCTGGCCGAAGCGCAGGTGCAATGCCTGTCGGAAATTTTCGAGAGGGCGGTCAAACGCGAAATTCTCGAAGGTGAAATCGCGCTGCCTGATGTGCCGCACGACGTGTTGGCAAAGTACCCCGGCATTCTGGCCGGGATCGATGAGTTGGAAGCGCAGGGCTTTCCGGTTCTGGTCAAGGACGCGTCGCTGGGCGGGAGGTTTCCGGTGATGTGCGTCACCTTGATGAACCCGCGTACCGGCGGCGTGTTTGCCTCGTTCGGCGCGCACCCGAGCCTGGACGTGGCGCTCGAACGCAGTCTGACCGAGTTGCTGCAGGGTCGCAGTTTTGAAGGCCTCAACGATCTGCCTCGGCCGACCTTCGTCAGTAACGCCGTGACCGAGCCGAACAACTTTGTCGAGCACTTCATCGATTCGAGCGGCGTCGTGTCGTGGCGCTTTTTCAGCGCCAAAGCCGATTATGATTTTGTCGAGTGGGATTTTTCGAGCCACGATGAAAACCCCAATGCCGAGGAAGCCGCAACCTTGTTCGGCATTCTCGAAGAGATGGGCAAGGAAGTGTACATGGCGGTGTCTGAGAATTTAGGCGCAACGGCCTGCCGAATTCTGGTGCCGGGTTATTCGGAAATTTATCCGGTCGAGGATTTGATCTGGGACAACACCAACAAGGCGCTGTCGTTCCGCGCCGATATCTTGAACCTGCATCGCCTCGACGATGCCAGCCTGGAAGCGTTGCTTGAGCGTCTGGAAAACAGTGAGCTCGATGATTACACCGACATACCCACCTTGATCGGCATCGAATTCGACGAGAACACGGCCTGGGGTCAGCTCACCATTCTCGAGCTGAAGCTGCTGATCAATCTCGCCTTGCAGCAATTCGAAGAAGCGCAGGAATTGGTCGGCGCCTTCCTGCAGTACAACGAAAACACGGCAGAGCGAGGCTTGTTTTATCAGGCCGTCAATGTGGTGCTCGAGGTACTGCTCGACGACGACCTGGCGCTTGACGATTACGTCGTCAATTTCCGCCGGATGTTCGGCGACCCGCGGATGGACGCGGTGCTGGGGTCGGTAGACGGCAGCGTGCGTTTCTTCGGGCTCACCCCAACGAGTATGAAACTGGAGGGGCTCGATCGACACCAGCGCCTGATCGACAGCTACCGGAAATTGCACACGGCGCGGGCCAAGGTGGCGGCTTCATCCAGGTAAAAGAAGCAAGTTAGAAGGGGAGCAGCATCGAGTTTTCTCTAAATCGATGCTGCTCCTTTGATCCTCAAGGAAGCCGTCTTCTCAAGTTTCAACTGGTCAGAAAATCACCAAGCAGGTCGGCCGCCAGCCGGTTCGTCGGGAGGGGTGAAGCTTATCCCTTCTTGTCGGCGCGTTTGGCCAGCAGGTCGCCGGCGCTTTGCACGAGCTGGACCAGGACCACCAGCGCGATGACGGTGATGATCATCACGTCGGTCTGGTAGCGGTAATAGCCAAAGCGGATCGCCAGATCGCCGACGCCGCCGCCACCGACGATTCCGGCCATCGCCGAATAGCCGATCAGGCTGATCAGCGTCACCGTGAAGGCGCGCAGGAAGCCGGGCATCGCCTCGCGCGACAGCACCGAGACGATGATTCGCAGCGGGCTCGCGCCGAACGCCTGGGCGGCTTCGATGATTCCCGGATCGACCTCGCACAGCGCGCCTTCGACCATGCGCGCGAAAAAGGCGATGGCGGCGACGGAAAGCGGCACCGAGGCGGCCGTCGGGCCGATGGTGGTGCCGAGCACCCATTGCGTGAACGGCAACAGCATCACCAGCAGGATGACGAAGGGCAACGAACGGATGACGTTGACCACGACGCTGCCGACCGCGTGCGCCGTGCGGTTGTCCCAGAACAGGCGGCGCTCGGTGAGGTAGAGAACGAAACCGAGCGGCAGCCCGCCGACGATGGCGAAGAAGCTCGAAACGCCGACCATCAGGAAGGTCTCGGCGAAAGCCGGACCGAGGTCGCCGAGCAGGGGAACGATCACTTCAAGCATGTAAGACCTCGACTTGCGCCGTGTTGTGGCGGATGAAATCGACCGCTTCGCCAAGCCGCGACGTTGACGGCTGGCTGTCGCTGCGGTCGGTGAGCAAAGCGATCAGCAGGCCGATCGGCCGGTTGTTGATGTACTCGATCTTGCCGTGCAGGATGTTGACCGAGACGCCGAAACGCAGCGTCGCTTCCGAGAGCACCGGATGCTCGGCGCTGTCGCCGAGGAACAGGATCTTGAGCAGCGTTCCTGAGAGGTCCTCGGTGAGGTGACGCGGCAATTCGAGGTTGAACGTGTGGTCGACGAGCTGCCGGGTGAACGCCGCCTTGGGCGTCGCGAAGATGTCATAGACGTCGCCCAGTTCGATCACCTCGCCCTGGTCCATCACCGCGACGCGCGTGCAGATCCGCTTGATGACGTTCATCTCGTGCGAGATCAGCACGATGGTGATTCCCAGGCGCTCGTTGATCTCCTTGAGCAGTTCGAGGATCGCCGCCGAGCTCTCGAGGTCGAGCGCCGAAGTCGGTTCGTCGCAGAGCAGCACCTGCGGACGATTGGCGATCGCGCGAGCGATGCCGACGCGCTGCTTCTGGCCGCCCGAGAGCTGCGCCGGATAGGCTTTGGCCTTGTCGGCAAGCCCGACCAGCCCGAGCAACTCGGGAACGCGTTCGCTGATCTGCTGGCGGCTCTGACCGGCAATCTGCAACGGGAAGGCGACGTTTTCATAGACCGTGCAGGTGTGCATCAGGTTGAAGTGCTGGAAGATCATTCCGATGTTCTGGCGTTCGCTGCGCAGCTGCGCGCCATCAAAGTCGGTGATGTCGCGGCCGTCGAGCAGCACGCGGCCGCTGCCGGGGCGTTCGAGCAGATTGATTGAGCGCAGCAAGGTGCTCTTGCCGGCGCCGCTGGTGCCGACGATGCCGAAGATTTCTCCCGGCGCGATGTTGAGCGAGGCGTTGCGGACGGCGCGAACCGTCTGCTCCTTGGCGACGAAGGCGACGGAAATGTCCTTGAGTTCGATCATTTCAGTAGGCGACGGTAAAGCGTTTTTCCGCCGGGTACTCGCGTACGTCGATTCCCGGAACCTCCTGCGGCGCGTAGCGTTCTTCGAGGTCGCGGATGAGATCCAGGTAGCGCTCGGTGGCGCGCTCCAGGACCTTGCGGCCTTTTTCAGCGCTCGCGCTCAGGATCTCGTCGGTGCTGCCGATGCCGAAGTGGCTGACGTGACCGGGCTGGGCGATCGGCAGGACCTGGGCGAGGTCGAAGATCTGGAAGGTCTCGCTGTCGTCCTGCGTGATCGATCGCTTGAGCAGCGATTTGTCGACCAGCGGTTTGAAGATCTTGCCTTTGGCCTTGTCGAGCTGAACCAGATCGGGCCGAACGAAGAGGATGTTGCTGGTTTCTTCTTCGCCGGAATGGTAGAAGGGTGTTTTGAGTTCGCTGCGCAGCGTTTCGGCGGCCAGTTCCCAGTAGGTCGCTCCGCCGATGAACAGGTTCTTTCCCTCGCGCCGCAACTCGGTCGCGGTCTCCTGGGTGATCGTCTGGAAATTCGGCTCCTGGCCGTGTCCCTGGACGAAGATCACCTTGCGGAAACCGGTCGCCCACAGGCCGCGCAGGATGTCCTTGATGAGCAGGAACATAGTCTGGTGCGAAATCGCCAGCGTTCCGGGAATCGGATCGCCATTGACGTCGTAATGGAAGGTCGGCGAAGTGCCGGCGCGGATCGGCGTCGGCGAGAGCACCGGCAGACCGGTTCGTCGCGAGAGTTCCTCGGCGATCCATTCGGCGGTATAGCTGTCGGTCGCCAGCGGTAAATGGTCGCCGTGCGCCTCGGTGGTGGCGACCGGGAAAATGATGATGCCGCGCTTTTTCGCCAGATCGACGGCTGCGTCGACGGTCAGCGCTTCAAAAATTACAGGTTCAGGCATGGCGTGTTGCTCTCCGGGAACCTGATTGCGGCGTAGGGCAATCAGATTATTTATTCAAAAACCGCAGTTCAAACCACGGCGGCACAGCGGGCACGGCGAGAAGCCTCCGTTTTCCCAAATTTCATGATCCGCCCTCATGGCGAGTAATGAAAATATCGGAACTTATTGTTTTTCCGCTGTGTTCGCCGTGTTCGCTGTGGTCAACTGCTTTATCCAGGTTGATTGCTTATTTCTTCCCGGCGAGGCGGGCGACGACCCATTCCGGGCGCTGGAACGACGCGTAGGGAAGCTTCGGATCGGTGACGACGGCGAGGAACTCGTCGGATTCGACGACGCTCTTGATGTCCTTGACGAATGGCTTGTCGAGGTCGGCGGTCTTGACGGCGATCAGGTTCTTGAGATTTTCGTCGAGCACTTCGAGCTTCAGCGCCTTGTTGAGGTCGAGGCCGGCGGCGATCGCGAAATTGCCATTGACCAGGGCGCCGGCCGCCGTATCGAGCGTTCGCGGCAGTTGCGCGGCTTCGAGCGGCTTGAAGACGAGGCCGCGCGGATTCTGGTCGATGTCTTTTTCCGACGCCTGGGTCGGGCTGATGTCCTTCTTGATCGTCAGCAGGTCGATCTTGGCCAGGAAGCGCAGTCCGCGCGCCAGGTTGGTCGGGTCGTTGGAAAGCGTGATGACGTCGCCTTTCTTGAGTTCATCGATCGACTTGATCTTGTTCGAGTACAAGCCGAGGCCGGCGGTCGGTACGCGGATCAGCGGCGAGAGCTTCAGGCCCTTGTCGGCCGAGAACTTCTCGAGATAAACGCCGTGCTGGAACAGGTTGGCGTCGGTCGCGCCGTTGGCCAGCGCGAGGTTGGGCTGAACGTAGTCGCTGAATTCCTTGAGCACGACCTTGTAGCCCTTCTTTTCGAGCCCCGGGGCGATCGCCTGCTTGATCAGGTCGCCATACGGGCCCGGCGCGACGCCGAAAACGATGGTCTTGGGCGTCGCCTGAGCGAAGGCGCTATTGACGCCCAGCGCGACGATCAGCGCGACGGCGGTACGTGCTGCGCCGCCAAGAATTTTTGAAAATGCCATGTCAATCTCCTGTCAGTTGAGTTTCGATGGCAGAAGTCTAGCAACGCGTCCGATTGAGACGAACGACTTAAAACTGCGTCGCTTATGCGGGTTTTCTTATAAGAAAGCGTTGGTTATCGATCGTTGGATTTTTATATGGCACGGCTGCTGGGCCGGCGTTCATGGCCAATATCCCGGAATTTGGCGGACCATCAAGACCGTCTTGACTCCTTTTTGCAGTGTGTATATAGTCCGCGTATATAGCACTGTTCTGGAGGAAATATGACGATCAGCACCGTTTTCAATAACAACCGCACTCAGGCGGTTCGTTTGCCTGCCGAGATGCGTTTTCCAGATTCCGTCAAAAAGGTCGAAGTCCGGGTAGCGGGGCAGGAACGGATCATTGCGCCGGCGCAAACTGCTTGGGATAGCTTCTTCCTCGGCGAAGCGACGGTCAGCGATGATTTCATGACTGAGCGCGCCGACCAGTCTCAGACGGATCGAGAAAGCCTGTAGGTGCGGCGATGCTCAAATATCTCCTTGATACCAACATCGTCATTTATGTGATCAAGAAACGACCGCTCCAGGTATTGGGAATTTTCAACCGACAGCACGGTCGCATGGCAATTTCCTCAATCACGCTGGCTGAACTGGCTCACGGAGCTGAAAAAAGCAGCGATATCCCGCGCAATACGGCGATCGTCGAGGATTTCGTGAGTCGCCTGGCGGTGCTGCCCTACGATGACAAGGCGTCCTGGCATTATGGAAATATCCGCACCGTGCTTGAACAACGCGGACAAGTGATTGGCCTCAACGATCTGCATATTGCGGCTCATGCACGCAGTCACGGTTTGACGCTGGTGAGCAATAATCTGCGCGAATTCGAGAGAGTTCCCGGGCTGTTGCTGGAAAACTGGGTGCAGTAGTTGCCGATCGGCGTTTCGGGCTATTCCTCAGCCCGTTCCAGCCACCCCATCACGGCATTTTGAATCACTCGCAGAGGTACGCGCGGTCGGTTCAAATCAGAGTATTTTTCCCAAACATCGGACGCTTGGTGCGCAGAGACTGTGAAACTGGCGGAGTGCGGCGATTTCGGCGGGAACCACCGCGCGCGACAGCTCCTGATAGCCCTGGCGGCGGAAGAAGCCGATCGCTGTGGTGGTGAGCAGATAGACGTCGCTGACGCCGGCGGTCAGTGCCGCCGTTTCGCAATGCGCGACAAGGCGTTGCCCGAGGCCGCTACCTCGCCATTGCGGGGCCACCGCGACCGAGCGCAGCACGCCCATGGAACCTGCGCGCTCCAGACCAACCACGCCGGCGACGCGCTGGTCGTTCGTTTCGGCGAGGTGAAAGTTGGCGAGGCTGAGCATCGTCAGATCGGTCGTCGACAGCTCGCACTGTTGCAGCCGCCCGATCACCGCGAGCAGGTCAGCGACCCGCGCCGGACGAATCACATAATCGCCGATGCTCATGGCGTTTCGCGTTCCCACGCGCGCAACGCTTTCCAGGCCTCATCGCGGATCGTTGCGAGCGCGGCGACATCGTCTTCGCTCAAGCTGCGAAAGCGCGCCTGTTCGCCGAGATACGACGACAAGGGGTCGAATTTGGCCGGTGAGCGGGTGATTCGCAGCGCGCCGTGATCGTATTCGGCGAGCGGCCACAGCCCGGTGTCGACGACTGACTTGCCGAGGCGGATCGTCGAATCGGAGGCGCAGCCCCAGCCGGTCGGGCAGGGCGCATAGACGTGCAGGAACGACGGCCCGTCGACCGCCGCCGCCTTCTGGATCTTCTTGAGGAAATCGGCCGGGTGGCCGACGCTGGCGGTCGCCGCGTAGGGGATGCCGTGCGCTGCGGCAACGCGCAGCAGATCCTTTTTGGGCGCGCCGATCGCCGGCCGGAAACCGGCGGCCGACGTCGATGTCCTGGCGCCCCAGGGCGTCGCGCCGCTTTTCTGGACGCCGGTGTTCATGTACGCCTCGTTGTCGTAGCAGATGTAGATGATCTTCTCGCGGCGGTCGAGCGCGCCCGAGAGCGACTGCAGGCCGATGTCGGCGGTCGCGCCGTCGCCGGCGAAGCCGACCACATGAACGTCCTTGAGGTCGTCGCGTGCACGGATCGCCGCGGCGATTCCCGAGAGCACGGCGCCGGTCGCGGCGAACGGCGCGATCATCGCGTTCACGCCGAAGGCCATCTGCGGGAAGATGAAACCGACCGCCGACATGCAGCCGGCGGGAACGACGACGAAGCAGCGCTCGCCGAGCACCTTGAGCACCCAGCGCACGACCAGGCTGCCGCCGCAGCCGCCGCATGCCTTGTGGCCGACGAAGTATTCGGGATCGGGCAGCGATTTAATGGTGATTTTTTTTGACATAGCCTTCAAGTCCGATGAAATTCGCGGCGCCCGCGCGGCCGATGCGCCCGTCTGCAGTGGTTTGGCCCGCCGATGCCAGTCGGGCAAACAGGTCGGCGATCTGCTCGCGGCTGATGTCGTGTCCGCCGAGTCCGGCGACGAAGTTGACGACTCGCGGCGGCGCCAGCGCACGCTCTGCGGCAAGGTCGTAGAGCGCGGCCTTGACTTCGGTCGCGACTGAGCCCTGGTGGCCGAACGAGATGTCCTTTTCGAGCACACCGACGGCGTGGACGCGCGCCGTGCGCTGCTCGCCGAACAGCGCTGCATCGAGCTCGCGCGCCGGAAAAGGCCGCAGGTAGCGGATGCGCAGCAAACCAGCGGCTATCCCCGCCGCGCGCAACTGATCGACGACGACGCGAACGGTTCCGGCGACGCTGCCCAGCGTGACGATGATGATTTCGGCGTCGTCCGAGCGGTAACGCTCGATCAGCTCGCTGCAGCCGCGACCGAACGACTGCGCGAAACGGCGGCCGGTGGCGCGGATGACCTCGCCGGCGGCCAGCATGTCGCGGTGCTGCAGATACTTGAACACCGTGTAGTCGCCAGGTCCGGCGGTGATTCCGAGGCTTTGCGGCCGGTCGAGGTTGAACGTTCCGGGGAAGCCGGCGGGCAGGTCGGGCGGCGGCAGGAAAGCGTCGACTTCGGCCTGGTCGGGGACCGAGACCGATTCGTAGGTATGCGTGAGAACGAAACCGTCGAGATTGACCAGCACCGGCGTACGCACCGCAGGATCTTCGGCGACGGCGTAGGCCTGGATGATCATGTCGAGACTTTCCTGCGCGTCTTCGGCGTAGGCCTGAATCCAGCCCGACGAGATCAGCGCCAGCGAATCGCTGTGGTCGCCGTAGATGTTCCACGGCAGCGCCAGCGCGCGGTTGGCGTTCATCATCACCAGCGGGTAGCGGCCGCCCGAGCTGTAATAGAGGATCTCGGCCATGTACAGCAGGCCCTGCGACGAGGTCGCGGTAAACGTGCGAACGCCGGTCGCGCAGCTGCCCATGACCAATGAGAGCGCCGAATGCTCGGACTCGACATGGACGAACTGCGCCGCCAGCTCGCCGTCATCGACCATCTCCGAGAGGCGTTCGACGACGCCGGTTTGCGGCGTGATCGGATAGGCGGCGACGACGCGCGGCCGCGCCAGGCGAACGCCCTCGGCGACCGCCTCGTTGCCGGAAAGAAAGGCGAGCGTACTCATCGGGCAATCCTTTGTTCTTCGTCGATCATGCGAACGCATTGCTTCGGGCATTCGACCGCGCAGATTCCGCAGCCCTTGCACCAGTCGCCGTCGATCTGCGGGAAGCCATCTGCATTCTTGACGATGGCGGCGTCCGGGCAATAGAGGAGGCACAGGTTGCATTTGTTGCACGGCGAAAGATCGATCTGCGGCCATTGCGTTCGCCAGCTGCGGTTGGAGACGGCGAGGTGGCCGCTGGTCAGTTGCGGACTGCCCGGCCAATCGTCGACGTCGTGCTGGCATTCAAACGGCGCGATGGCGCAAGGTTTCTTTTCAACCTCAGACATGGCCGGCGCTTTCTCTGGAAAGTTGTTCGCCGAGCGCCCAGGCTTGCCTGAAAGCGTCGAGGTTTTTGATCCCCTTGCTGCCGCCGCCGAGTTCGCGGCGGATCGCTTCTTCGCCGGCCAGCGTCGATACGACGCCGGTGAGGCCGACCAGCGCGCCGAACAGCACGCTGTTGGTGTGCTCCGAACCGATCACCTGGCGCGCGATTCGCCGCGCCGGAACTCGCACGATACGAGCGACGCGCTCAAGCCCCGGCGGCGTTTGCGAGCTGCTATCTTCTTCATTTTCGGCGTCGAGGATGAGCAGTGTTTGCGAAGTCAGGAAGCTGGTCGCGACCTGCGTCAGCAGCGATTCGTCGAGGACCACCGCGACATCGGCGCAGCGCACGGCGCAGCGGTCGTAGATCTTCGACTCGTCGATCCGCGTATAGGCGAACACCGGGGCGCCGCGCCGTTCGGGGCCGAACGAGGGCAGCGCCATGGCCTGCTTGCCGGACAACATGGCGGCGATGCCGAGCAGTCGCGCGGCGGTGAACGCGCCCTGTCCGCCGCGGCCGAGCCAGACGGTTTCATGCATTTTTTATCCTGTTCAAAAAAACGAGGGGGCGGATCGCCCCCTCGGTCGCGTCGCCGGTGAGCTACCGTCCGGCCTTGATTCGCAGCAGCGCGGTGACCAGCGCGTCGAGGTCCTCGCAGGTGTTGTAAGGCGCCAGCGACGGGCGCACGGTGCTTTCCAGTCCGAAGCGACGCAGGATCGGCTGCGCGCAGTGGTGTCCAGAGCGCACCGCGATGCCCTCCTTGCTGAGCCTTGAGCCGACCTCCTCGGTCTTGAAACCGTCGAGGACGAACGACAACACGCCGGCCTTGTGTCTGGCCTTGCCGATGATCGTCAGGCCCGGCACCGTCTGCAGCGCGCGCGTGCCGTAGGCGAGCAGTTCGTGCTCGTAGCGCGTGATATTGTCGATGCCGATAGAGTTGACGTAGTCGATCGCCGCGCCCAGGCCGACGGCGTCGGCGATGTTGCCGGTGCCGGCCTCGAACTTGGCCGGCGCGCCTTGGTAGATCGTTTTCTCGAAAGTGACGTCGGCGATCATGTTGCCGCCGCCCTGCCACGGTGGCGTTTCGTCGAGCACCACCTGCTTGCCGTAGACCACGCCGATTCCGGTCGGGCCGAACACCTTGTGCCCCGAAAAGACGAAGAAATCGGCGTCGAGCGCCTGCACGTCGGCGCGCATGTGCGATACGGATTGGGCGCCATCGACCAGCACGCGAGCGCCGTGGCGGTGCGCCGCAGCGATGATTTCGCGAACCGGGGTGACGGTTCCCAGTGCGTTCGAGACCTGCGTGATAGCGACGATCTTGGTTCGCGAGTTGAGCAGCTTCTCGTACTCTTCGAGGATGATCTGGCCGTCGTCGTCGACCGGAATGACGCGAAGTTTTGCCCCCTTCTCGGCGGCCAGTTGCTGCCAGGGAACGATGTTGGCGTGGTGTTCGAGCCAGCTCACGACGATCTCGTCGCCGGCGCCGACGTGCCGACCGCCCCAGCTCTTGGCGATCAGGTTGATTCCCTCGGTGGTGCCGCGAACGAAGACGATCTCGCTCGCCGAGCCGGCGTTGAGAAACGCGCGAACCTTCTCACGTGCGCCTTCGTAGGCGTCGGTCGCACGTGCCGCCAGGGTATGCGCAGCGCGGTGGATGTTCGAGTTCTCGTGCTCGTAGAAGTACGCGAGGCGGTCGATCACCGACTGCGGCTTCTGCGTCGTCGCCGCATTGTCGAGCCAGATCAGCGGCCGGCCATCGACCTGCTCGCGCAGGATCGGAAAGTCGTTGCGGATGGCGCGCGGGTCGAACGGACGCGCGGTACCGAAGCCCAAGTCCGGCGTGCGGTTCGGATGTTTCTCGACGAGTTCGGGGGCGACCGAAATCGATCCGAAATGGAACGGCGTCTTGCCTGCGTCGCTGACCGACGCGGCGTCGTCGAGAAAGTAGAAGCCGCTGGTCGACGGCGCTTGGGGTGCGCTGGCGAAAGATGGCACCAGGGAGCGCGCGCCGCCGAGCGACGAGGGCACGTTGCGCAGCTCGTTCGGCCCCGGTGTCAGTCCGATCGGCGGCGCGACGTCGGGCGCCAGCGGTGAGGCGGGCAGGGCAGGCGGTGCGACCGGCAACGAATTTGACCACACTGCGGGCGAAGCGGCCTGCGGCGCCACCGACAGCACCGGCGAAAAAGACGGCTGGCGCGGAGTCGGCGCCGCAGCTGAACCCGGCAGCGCCGAGAAGAACTGGTTGGCGAGCTGCGCGATCAGCGACGGATCGGGCGCGCCGGCGGCCTGCGCCGACTGCGCTTCGGCGCCGGCGAGCAAGGCGCCAGCGCCCGGCGGACCGGCGTGTGGGCTAAGCCCGCTCACACCGGGAGAAAGATTAGGCGTAGTCATAGTAGCTATCGACCTCGACGTTTTCGAGCACGGCGATGGCATCGTCGGTCAAGACCGCGGCCGAGCAATAGAGGGAGATCAGGTACGAGGCGATCGCCTTGCGGTTGATTCCCATGAAGCGCACCGAGAGGCTGGGCGCGACTTCGCCGGGAACGCCGGGTTGGAACAGGCCGGTGACGCCCTGTTTCTTTTCGCCGGTGCGCAGCAGCAGGATCTTGGACTTGCCTTCGGCGTCGATCCCGACCTTGTCGCTCGGCACCAGCGGCAGTCCGCGCCAGGTCAGGAACTGCGAACCGAAGAGCGAAGCGGTCGGCGGCGGCACGCCGCGGCGCGTGCATTCGCGGCCAAAAGCGGCGATCGCGCGCGGGTGCGCGAGGAAGAACGCCGGCTCCTTCCACACTTTGGTGATCAGCTCGTCGAGGTCGTCGGGCGTCGGCCGGCCCTTGCGCGTCGAGATCTTCTGCGACTCGGCGATGTTGGTCAAAAGGCCGTATTCGGCGTTGTTGACCAGTTCGAATTCCTGCTTTTCCTTGACCTTCTCGATCAACAGCCGCAACTGTTCCTGAATCTGGTCGATCGGGTGGCTGTAGAGGTCGGAGACGCGCGTCTGCACGTCGAGCACGGTGGTCACCGCGTTGAGCGAATATTCGCGCGGCGCGGCTTCGTAATCGACGAAGGTTTCGGGCAGGTCCTCGTTGTTTTGCGGACTGCAACCGACCTCGGCGGAATTCGTTCCCGGTTCGCCGTGGTGCTCTTCCTTGACGCGGTTGAGACGGTAGATACCGGCCTCGACCGGTGTCCAGGGCAGGAAAGAGACCAGCCAGCGCGGCGTGATGCCGCCCCACTGGGCGTGCGTTTTGGTGGCGTTGGCGAGCTGGCGCGCGGCCGGTTCGCTCAGGGTGCGGCGGATTTCGTTGTCGACAGACATGGGGTCTTCCCTTTGGGTTGTGAATTGGCGATGCGAAATTTATCAAGCAGATCGGTGATGACGAACGATTCGTTTCTTATTTGCTTATCTCGGAAATCATCGAAAGGGCACCACTGGACGGCGCCAGGGCGCGCCGTGCCCAAGCTCCAAAAACGCCGGTGGCTGAGGGTTGGGGCGGTGCTCGGCGTTGCTCAGTTGGCGGCGCATCGATTCGATGAGCGCCTTGCCCAGCGGCCAGATGCCATGGCCCGAAGCGACGTTGATGTGGCCGGCGGGGCCGAGATTGACGCAGCGAACACCCCACTCTGCGGCCAGCATTTGGGCTTTCTTGAGCGAAAGCCACGGGTCGTTGTCGCTGGCGATCAGTACCCCGGGCTGGGCTAGCGGCTCAGCAAATAGCCATTGCGGTAGCCCAAAACGTTGCGGGTCGGCCGGAGCGACGAAGAGCGTGGCGCCGACCGGCGTGCCGAGCGTGATTTGCGCGTGCGCCGCCGCCAGGCAGCCGAAACTGTGGGCGACCAGCAAAGGCCGCTGGTCGAGCGCGCGAACGGCGCGGTCGATGTTGCGGCTCCAAATCTCGATCGACGGCGTTGTCCAGTCGTCTTGCTGCACGCGGCTGAGGCCCGGCAGGCGGGCTTCGATGATCGACTGCCAGTGTTCGGGTTCGCTGTTGCCGCGACCGGGAACCATCAGAACGGGAGTCATTGCGGGCTCCTCATTGCAGTACTGACTTGGTAATGGCGCCGTTCCTGAAGCGGTTGATCGCCTCGCCGAGCTGCCCGATCGAGCGGCGGCTGAAGACGACCGGCAGGTCGAGTTCGTCGGCGACGCGGCGCATCTTGGTCGCCAGCCCGTGATTGACCTGGTCGACCATGATCACCAGCAGCCGGGTGCCGCTCGGAATCGTCCGGTGGCAGGCGCTGTTCTTGCGCCCGTCCCAGTGCAGCACGGGGCCGAAGCCCTGCGACAAGAGGTAATCCTTGTAGGTGTTAACGCGGTCACCACCGACGATGAGTGTGCTCATCCTTGCCTCCGATCAGTCGAGTCGATGGGCCGAATCTAGGGGGCGAGCGGCGATCAGGGAACGATTTTGTTGATCAATCGTTATGCGCGATGCGCATAAGCGCGGGTGGCGGTCTATATGCATGAAGCGGATATGGTTAGCAGATTAAATTCGTTGGTGATTGGAATGCTTGCTCTTAGTCTGCTGACCGTTACCCGACCGGAATCGATCCATGACCGCAGAGATGCCGCGCTGGCGCGGCAAGCCAGGGAGTTTCGTATGCCTGACCTGAGCGACTGTAAGCCGGGCAGCGGCAGCGCGCTTGCGGCGTTGCCGACGCGGCAGAAGAACGCGTTGCGCCTGCTGCTCGACAAGCCGAGTTTTAGCCCCGAGGAGGTCGCCGCAATCGACTTTCGCGTCCTCGAACGCGCGCCGGGAATCGGCAAGAACAGTCTTTCGATCATCGCAGTCTGGCTCAAGGGACACGGCTACGAACTCAAAGGACCGCCGACGCAGGCGGTCAACCCGCGCGAGGCGCAGCGCCTGCGCAAACTCGAACGCGCCATCGACTACCTGCACGGGAACGGCTACGAGGTGCATCGTTCGCGCTGAGCGTTAAACCTTGGAAACTCGGTTGTTTGAGTTTGAGGCGCAACGGGACGGCAAAGCGGATCAGACTAATGTCATCACGCCAAGGAGCTGTCTGGCCAATGCCAGTGATCGTTCTCGTGTCTCATGAAAATTGGGAGCAGTCATTCGCCGACCGAGCAAGATAGTGATAGCTGCCGTTCGAGACACCATGTCCGGACACTTGGTTGAAGGTCGGTAAGGCCGCGTTTGCTGTCGAGGGACTTCGCTGTTTGCTTTTCGAATCCCTGCCAGAAGCGATTCTTCAGACTCGGAACACAGCGAGCGAATCCTGTAAATGTGAAGCGAAGCGATTCATCTGCTTGGCGTTTTCCTGGATTTGACTCACCGCGGTGGAGTTTTCTTCGGCCATCCGTGCCAAGTCTTCAGATTGTGATGCCACACTATCAATGGTGCCGCGTTGCTGCTGTATCGCGCCAGCGATCTGCTCGACACTCTTGGTCGCGGATTGGACTCCCGCTATGGCTTGATCGAGCGCCGCCGAGACTTCGCTACTCTTTGCCGCATTGGCTGATATCCGCGCATTGCCCTCAGTAATGGTGTGTTCAACAGCCACGCTACCCGCCTCAAGCTGTTTGGTGACCGCATCGATCTCGTTGGCGGACTGGGCTGATTTTTCGGCCAGTTTACGTACCTCGTCAGCAACAACGGCGAAGCCTCGACCCTGTTCGCCGGCGCGTGCCGCCTCAATGGCGGCATTGAGTGCTAGCAAATTGGTCTGGTCGGCGATTTCCTTGACCTGCTGGGTTAGCCCGGCAATGCTTCTGGCATTCTGCACGAACTCGGCCACAGCCGAAGACGTGGTGTTGAGGCTCTGCTGGATGCCATTGACTTCGTCGAGCAGCGTCTGAACAACTTCACGGCTGAAATAGACGTTCGTCTGGGCCTTGGTGGCTTCTCTGGCGACATCACCGGCATTGCCCGCAACTTGCTCGATACTGCCCCGCATCTCTTCCATGGACGATGCCAGCGCGGTGGCTGTATCGCTGGCACGATTTGCACTGCTCATGATTTCGTCGGATATTTCCGATAAATCGGCGGTGCCGGAATTGACGGCAGAAGAAGACCGCTTGGCATTGCTGATCAGTTGCAATAGTTGCTGCCGGAGTGCTTCAATGCCCTGCGCAAGGTGGCCAATTTCCCCAGAAGCCTTGGCGTCGATGGGGTTTGCCAAGGTTCCGTTGGTCAAGGTCTGCAACTCGGCAACCAACTTGGCAGCAGGCTTGACGATGTTGTTTTGGGTCAAGATGAAGAACATGAGCAGCCCTCCCGCAATCGCCAAAATGATCACGATGACTGCCATAGTCATGCTGGTATTTGCTTGCCAGTCGGCGGCGGAACTTGCCTCCTTGGCCTGCTGAGCGATCTCGTCGACCGCTTGGTTGAGCGTCGCGGTTGGCGCGCGGTCAATGCCGGTGACGGCCTTGTCGCCGACTGACGCGTCGGCACTGGCCTCCTTAAAGGCGATCAACCCATTGCGATAGCCTTCACCCAACTGCTTGTGGGCAGAAATAAACTCGGCGATCAGATCCCGCGCCCTGCCGGCGGGCAGTTGGGCTTGTAGCGCCGCGGCGTCGGCCGCAACGCTGGCCTCCTCTTTTTCGAATCCCTTCCAGTACTTCTCGATGTTTTCAGCGCTCTTTCCGCGCAGCAGGACGTTTTTCCATTCCTGGACCTGAATCTTGAAGTGGCTCTCGATGCGTAAAACGTTGGCTTGCGAGGCATTCAGCCGGGCAACGTGGGAACGGTATCCCTCGAGCGCATTCAGCAAACCGTAGGCGCCGATAGCCACACCGATAATCACGATACCCAGCGCTGATGCGAAAGCGCCGAGTATCTTTGTGCGCAGCGTCGAAGTGTCTGCCATGGCAATCCTGCCTTTCATTCAATCGGTTAACAGTCGCATTCGCCAAACCAGCGTTTCGTTTGCCACGAGCAACGCCAGGGCTTCCGCTGTTGCCGGCTTTCACCGGTTCGATGACCTGTTTCTGTAAAGGCTGCCATTGGTCAATCTTTGTTCTTAGGGACGCGCTGATCAATTCGCCCCGTTCGGGCTGAGCCCGTCGAAGCCCCTTGCAATGCACTGATTTGCAATGAGATCCCATATCAACAAGAAGATTCAGACTTCAGTCTCTCATCTTCGTTTCAGATTGGGCATCCGTAATTGCCGCAGAATCAGAGGAAACGACGAATCGAAGAATCCGTAAAAATGGATCGCCTTCTCGTTTTCTGCAGCCGACTTGGTTAAGGTGAGTAGGCCCGTGGAGCGTCACCCGCAGCCTCTCGCCGAACGCGAATAGCCGCGCGATCAATGCTTATGCCTGGTCGCCGAATAAGCTAATAGGAATTTGATCGTTCGCTGCGGCGAGTTCTTTCCCTAGACTCCGATTCGTCATCAACCCACCCGGAGTCTTGCCATGAACTTTCGTCAACTGCTGACCGGCGTTGCCGTCGGCACCGTCCTTGCCGCCGCGCTGCCGGCGGCGCATGCCGACGTGACGCTGCTCAACGTCTCTTACGATCCGACGCGCGAGCTCTACCAGGAGTACAACGCGGCCTTCGCCAGGCACTGGAAGGCGAGCAACAAAGAGGTGGTAAGCATCAACCAGTCGCACGGCGGCTCGGGCAAGCAGGCGCGCGCGGTGATCGACGGGCTCGACGCCGACGTCGTGACGCTGGCGCTCGGCTATGACGTGACTGCGCTGGCGGAGAAGAAGCTGATCCCGGCCGACTGGCAGAAACGTTTGCCGAACAACGCCTCGCCCTACACTTCGACGATCGTTTTCCTGGTGCGCAAGGGCAACCCCAAGGGAATCCACGACTGGAACGACCTGATCAAGCCGGGAATCGGCATCGTCACGCCCAACCCCAAGACCTCGGGTGGTGCGCGCTGGAACTACCTGGCGGCGTGGGCCTACGAACTCAAGCAGCCGGGCGGCAACGACGAGAAGGCGCGCGAGTTCGTCGGCAAGCTCTTCAAGAACGTCAAGGTGCTCGATTCAGGCGCGCGCGGCGCGACGACGAGCTTTACCGAGCGCGGTATCGGCGACGTGCTGCTGGCTTGGGAGAACGAAGCCTACTTGGCGGTCAAGGAGCTCGGCCCCGACAAATTCGACATCGTCACGCCGTCGCTGTCGATCCTCGCCGAACCGCCGGTTTCGGTGGTCGACAAGGTCGTCGACAAAAAGGGAACGCGCAAGATCGCCACCGCCTACCTCGAATATCTCTATTCGCCCGAAGGCCAGGAGATCGCCGCCAAGAACTACTACCGTCCGCGCGACGCCAAGGTCGCGGCGAAGTACGCCAAGCAGTTCGCCAAGGTCAAGCTGATCACCATCGACGAGGTCTTCGGCGGCTGGGACAAGGCGCAGAAGGCGCACTTCGCCGACGGCGGCTCGTTCGACCAGATCTACGAACCGGGCAAGAAGTAGCGAAGACCCCAAAACGGCGACGTAGGCGATACGTCGCCGTTGTTTATTACTAATTTGCATAACTATTGAATATTTAAGTATTTCTGAAACTATCGATGTCGCCATAAACTTGCGCCATCGCACTTTTTACGAAGGCGGCATGTCATGACTGCTTTGCCCTTGGCGCCGCCGCGACGCGCCTTCTTCTTCCGCCAGCACAGCGTGCTGCCGGGCTTTTCGCTGGCGCTCGGTTACTCGGTGCTCTACCTTGCGCTGATCGTGCTGATTCCGCTGGCTGCCGTCTTCCTCAAATCGACCGAGCTCGGTTGGGCCGGCTTCTGGCACGCGACGACGCAGCCGCGCGTGCTCGCCTCTTTCAAATTGAGTTTCGGCGCCTCGTTGATCGCCGCGGCGATCAACGTCGTGTTCGGGCTGATCTTCGCCTGGGTGCTGGTGCGCTACCGCTTTCCGGGACGACGCATCATGGACGCGCTGATCGACCTGCCGTTCGCGTTGCCGACGGCGGTCGCCGGCATCGCGCTGGCGACGCTCTACGCCAACAACGGCTGGATCGGCAGCATTCTCGCGCCGCTCGGCATCGAGGTCGCCTATACGCCGGTCGGCGTGCTCGTCGCGCTGATTTTCATCGGTCTGCCCTTCGTCGTGCGCACCGTGCAACCGGTGCTCGAAGACCTCGAGGCCGAGGTCGAGGAAGCCGCCGCATGCCTGGGCGCCAATCGCTGGCAGACCTTCCGCAAGGTGATCGTGCCTTACCTGACACCGGCGCTGCTCACTGGTTTTGCGATGGCTTTTGCGCGTGCCGTCGGCGAATACGGTTCGGTGATCTTCATCGCCGGCAACATGCCGATGGTCTCCGAAATCATGCCCTTGATGATCATCACCAAGCTCGAACAGTACGACTACGCTGGCGCGACGGCGATCGCCGTAGTCATGCTGGTCGTCGCCTTCGTCTTGCTGTTGCTGGTCAACCTGCTGCAGGCATGGACCCAGCGCGCTCATCAAAGGAACTGAACATGGCCGCAACGATTGCTCACGGCTGGTTTTCGGCAACCGATACGAACCGCCGGAAAATCGCCACCAGCGAACCGTTCTGGGTTCGCGCACTGCTGATTGCGCTGGCGGTCTCCTTCTTCGGGCTCTTTTTACTGCTGCCGCTCGGCGTCGTTTTCGCCGAGGCGTTCAAGAAGGGCTGGGCCGGTTACGCCGCCGGCGTGCTCAATGATGACGCGTTGTCGGCGATCAAGCTCACGCTGCTCGTTGCGGCGATCGCCGTGCCGCTCCATCTGGTCTTTGGCGTCGCCGCCGCGTGGGCTATCGCCAAATTCGATTTTCGCGGCAAGCAACTCTTGCTGTCGCTGATCGACCTGCCTTTCTCGGTCTCGCCGGTTGTCTCGGGGCTGATCTACGTGCTGCTTTTCGGCACCCAGGGTTGGTTCGGGCCGCTGCTCGCCGACTCGAATATCAAGATCCTGTTCGCCGTTCCGGGAATCGTTCTGGCGACGATTTTCGTGACCTTTCCGTTCGTCGCGCGCGAGCTGATCCCACTGATGCAGGCGCAGGGCTGCGACGAGGAAGAGGCTGCCGTGGTGCTTGGCGCCAGCGGATGGACGATCTTCCGCCAGGTTACGCTGCCCAACATCAAGTGGGGCCTGCTCTACGGCGTGATCCTGTGCAATGCGCGAGCGATGGGCGAGTTCGGCGCGGTGTCGGTGGTCTCCGGCCATATCCGCGGTCGAACCAACACCATGCCGCTGCAAGTCGAGATCCTCTACAACGAGTACAACTTTGCCGCCGCTTTCGCGGTCGCCTCTTTGCTCGCGCTGCTGGCGCTGGTGACGCTCGGTATCAAGCGTTTCGTCGAATGGCGGCTGGCGGCAAGCGGAAAACAGCAGGCATTCATCGAAAGAGGTCAGTCATGAGCATCACTGTGAGCCAGATCAACAAGCGCTTCGGCAGTTTTGCCGCGCTCGACGACGTCAGCCTCGAATTCCCGTCGGGTGAGCTCGTCGCACTGCTCGGGCCGTCGGGTTGCGGCAAGACGACGCTGCTGCGCATCATCGCCGGGCTCGAACAGGCCGACAGCGGCGATGTTTCGCTAGATGGCGTCGATGCTGCGGGAATGCACGTTCGCGAGCGCGCTGTCGGTTTCGTCTTCCAGCACTACGCGCTGTTCCGCCACATGAGCGTGTTCGACAACGTCGCTTTCGGGCTGCGCGTCAAGAACCGCGACCAGCGGCCGAGCGAGACCGAGATCCGGCGCAAGGTGACCGACCTCTTGACGCTCGTTCAGCTTGACTGGCTCGCCGATCGCTATCCGTCGCAACTCTCGGGCGGTCAGCGTCAGCGCATCGCGCTGGCCCGTGCGCTCGCCGTCGAACCCAAGGTGCTGCTGCTCGACGAGCCGTTCGGCGCGCTCGATGCCAAGGTGCGCAAGGAGTTGCGCCGCTGGCTGCGTCAGTTGCACGATGAGCTGCACATCACCAGCATCTTCGTCACGCACGATCAGGAGGAAGCGCTCGAGGTCGCCGACCGCGTGGTGCTGATGGACCACGGCAGAATCGAGCAGATCGGCACGCCCGACGAGGTCTATGACCACCCGGCGTCGCCCTTCGTCTACGGTTTTTTGGGTTCGGTCAATCTCTTCCACGGCCGCGTCGATGGGCAGTCGCTGCGCGTCGGCGAGCACGCCATCGATCTGCCGTCGCACGATCTGGCCAACGACGCTGCAGCGGTCGGCTACGTGCGTCCGCACGAGCTGCAACTGCTGCCCGACGACGGCAAGACGCAGGGCGGCCTGCCGGCGCGGGTGCTGCGCATCACGAGTTCAGGCGCGCTGGCGAGCGTTGAACTGAGCCGCGGCGAAGGCGAGGGCGAGCATCTTGAAGTTACCGTATTTCGCGACACGCTGCGCCAGCTCGGCGTCAAGGAAGGTGACCGGGTTCGCCTCAAACCGCAACGCGTGCAGGTTTTTTCTGCAGAATCGGCAGCACCGCTGCTCGCCGCCTAGGTCCATACCCCAGGGAGAATGAAAAATGAATTTCCAGCAACTGCGCATCCTGCGCGAGACGGTTCGCCAGGACTTCAATCTGACGACCGTCGCCAATACGCTATTCACCTCGCAGCCTGGGGTTTCCAAACACATCAAGGACCTCGAGGACGAACTCGGCATCGAGATCTTCGTTCGTCGCGGCAAGCGCCTGCTCGGGCTCACCGAGCCGGGCCGCGAACTGCTGACGGTGGTCGAGCGCATCCTGCTCGACGCGCAGAACGCGCGCAGCATCGCCGACCATTTTTCGAGCCGTGAAACCGGCAACCTGACCATCGCCACGACGCACACGCAGGCGCGCTACGCGCTGCCCGAGGTGATCAAGCACTTCAAGGCCGAGTATCCGAAAGTCCACCTGGTGCTGCACCAGGGCAGCCCGCGCGAGATCGCCGAACTCTTGACCGCCGGCGAGGCCGACATCGCGATCGCCACCGAAGGTCTGGCGACGATTCCCGATGTCGTGAGCTTTCCCTATTACACCTGGCATCACGCATTGGTTGTTCCGCTCGGCCATCCCTTGACCTTGTTGCCGGCGATCACGCTGGCTGATCTCGCCGACTACCCGATCGTCACCTATCACGAGGGCTTTACCGGGCGAACCAACATCGACCGCAGCTTTACCGATGCGGGTTTTGTTCCCGACATCGTTCTTTCGGCGATCGACGCCGACGTGATCAAGACCTACGTCGACGTTGGCCTGGGCATCGGCATCATCGCTTCGATGGCCTACAACCCGCAGCGCGACGACAACCTGGTGCGCATCGAGTTGCCCGGGCTGTTTCCCGCCAACACGACGCGCCTGGCGCTGCGCCGTGGCGTCTACCTGCGCAGCTACGCCTACGACTTCATCCAGCAACTGGTGCCGGGGCTGACCGAGGAGAGGATCGGCGAAACGATCCGCCAGGAAGCTGTGGCGCGCGAGGATTTCGTGATTTGACGAACGTGCTTTGGTGATGATCGACACGGTCTCCGAGGCATTCTTTGCTGAGTGCCTCGATCTGCCTGGGACGGTAAAAAGATGATTCGCACACTCCCGGTTTTGGATGCGGGATTCGACGGGTACCTCTGAAGCCCGCGGCCACGTTGGGGGGTATCGACTGCAAAAGCGTGGCGATCCTTGCTTGCGGGCCTGGGGCGTATGTTCCTCGTGATTATCGCCCTTGCCTTTTGAGTAACGTTTCCATATTATTGGAAATATGAAAAACACAAACGCAGTTGCGGCGCTCGCCGCACTGGCTCAAGAGAGCCGCCTTGCCGTCTTTCGTCTGCTGGTGCGTAACGCCCCCGAAGGGCTGACTCCTGGCGTCATCGGCGAGCAGCTTGAACTGCCTGCGCCAACGCTTTCATTTCATCTTAAGGCGTTGGCGCAGGCCGGTCTCGTGACCACCGTTCAGGAAGGGCGCTATGTGCGTTACCGCGCCGAAATAGCAACCATCAATGCCTTGATCGCTTTTCTAACCGAAGACTGTTGCGGCGGCGATCCTGCTCGCTGCGCCCCGAAAGGAAAAAACTCGTGAGTCGCGCAAACCCCATCAACGTGCTGATCTTGTGCACCGGCAATTCGGCGCGGTCCATCCTCGGCGAGGCCTTGTTCAACCACCTTGGCGAAGGCCGTGTTCGCGCCTTCTCGGCGGGTAGCCGGCCATCCGGCCAGGTCAATCCGCAGGCGCTCGAAACGCTCGAAAAGCACGGTGTGCCGCCGCCGAGCGACGCGCGCAGCAAGTCGTGGGACGAGTTCGCCGCACCCGGAGCGCCCAAGATCGAGTACATCTTCACCGTCTGCGCCAGCGCGGCGGCAGAGACCTGCCCGATCTGGCCGGGGCATCCGACGACCGCGCATTGGGCAATCGACGATCCGGCGCACGTCGAGCCGATAGCTGCGCGGCGCGCGGCTTTCGAAGTCGCCTACGCGGCGCTCGAAAAGCGCATCAAGGCCTTTCTGGCGCTCGACCTCGAAGCGATGTCGCGTGCCGACATCGTCGCCGCCGCACGACTGATTCACGAGGCCTGCCGATGAGCGCCATCAGCCAAAAGCTTTCGTTTCTCGACCGCTATCTGACGGTCTGGATCTTTGCCGCGATGGCGCTTGGCGTCGGCCTCGGTTTTTTCGTCCCGGGCGTCGAGGATTTCATCAACGGCTTCCAGGTCGGGACGACCAATCTGCCGATTGCTGCGGGACTGATCCTGATGATGTACCCGCCTTTTGCCAAGGTGCGTTACGAGGAATTGCCCGACGTCTTCCGCGACAAGAAGGTGCTCGGGCTCTCGCTGGTGCAGAACTGGATCGTCGGGCCGGTCTTGATGTTTGCGCTGGCGCTGATTTTTCTGCAGGACAAGCCCGACTACATGGTCGGCCTGATCATGATCGGCCTGGCGCGCTGCATCGCCATGGTGATCGTCTGGAACGAGCTGGCCAAGGGCTCGACCGAGTACGCCGCCGGCCTGGTCGCGTTCAACTCGATCTTCCAGGTGCTGTTCTTCAGCGTTTATGCCTGGCTGTTCATCACCGTGCTGCCGCCGTTCTTCGGGCTTTCGGGGGCTATCGTCGACATCTCTATCGGGCAGATTGCGCAGAGCGTCTTCATCTATCTGGGAATCCCCTGCATCGCCGGCGTGCTGACCCGCGTGATCATGCTGCGCTTCGTCTCGAAGGACTGGTATCACAGCCGTTTCGTCCCGAAGATCGGGCCGCTGACCTTGATCGCATTGCTGTTTACCATCGTCGTCATGTTCAGCCTCAAGGGCAAGCTGATCGTCAACATCCCGATGGACGTCGTGCGCATCGCGATCCCGCTGCTGATCTACTTCGTCGTGATGTTCATCTTCGCTTTCTTCATGACCAGGCGACTCGGGGCGAGCTACGAGAAGTGCGCGACGCTCTCGTTCACCGCCGCCAGCAACAACTTCGAACTGGCCATCGCCGTCGCCGTCGCCGTTTATGGCATCGATTCGGGCGTCGCCTTTGCCGCGGTGATCGGGCCGTTGGTCGAGGTGCCGGTGATGATTGCGCTGGTCAATGTGGCGCTGTGGTTGCAGCGCCGGTACTTCGTCCCGGCCAGGACCTTGCCATGAGCGCGACTAACTGTGAATTTCGTGCGCTGCGCGCCGAGGATCTGCCCGGCGTCATTTCCTTGCTCAAGGCCTGCGGCTTGCCGACCGACGACCTCGTTGCGGTCAATCTCGAAGACTTCGAATTGGCCGAAGACGCGGGAGGCCACATCGTCGGACTCGCCGGCTTCGATCGCGCCGGCAGCGACGCGCTGCTGCGTTCGCTCGCCGTCGCGCCCGACTGGCGCGGACGCGGGCTTGGCGAAGCGCTGGTAGCACGGCGCGCGGCGGCGGCCAGGCTCGCTGGTGTAAGCGCCTTCTATCTGCTGACGACGAGCGCCGCCGACTACTTTCGCCGCCTGGGCTACAGAGACGTCACGCGCGTCGATGTCCCTTCCGCCATCGCCGCGCACGCCCAGTTCCGCAGCCTGTGCCCGGCCAGCGCGACCTGCCTGGCCAAGCGCCTGTAATGGACCGCGAGCAGTTGCTGCGCGGCTATCCGGCTGAACGCAGCCGCCTGCGCGCCAGCCTCGAGCGACTGGTCGGCCCGGCCGATGCCGAGGATCTGGCCAACGAAACCCTGCTGCGCGCGCTGTCGGCGGTTGATTCGTTTCGCGGCGAGGCGTCCTTGGGGACGTGGTTGCACCGCATCGGCGTCAACCTGGCCTACGACCTGCTGCGGTCGCGAAGCCGCAATCCGGTACTCGCTGCGGAGCACGGCAACGATTTGCCGGAGACGGCTGATGAAGCCATCAATGGCGAACAGCTCGAACGGCGACAGATGAGCCTATGCGTTCAGAATCTGCTTGCAGAATTGCCGCCCCAGCAGCGGCAGATCTTGGCGCAGGCCGACATGCTCGACCAGACCGTTGCGCAGATCGCTCGCGATGCCGGGATCACGACCGGCAACGCCAAAATCCGTCTGCATCGTGCACGCCGGGCCGTCAAGGCAGTTCTGGAGAGCCATTGCGACCTCGAACATCAGGGCTCCGGCGTGTTGTGCTGCGAGCCGAAGACAGCGTCGGCGCAAGGCGCTGTATCCTTTGTCGCCGCAGTTTCGTCAAAGGGATGTGCCAACCCGGTACATCACACGGAGAAACATGATGCTCGATGAAAAAACCCGCGAACTCGTTGCCATCGGCGCGGCGATCACCGCCAATTGCCAACCCTGCCTTGAATACCATACCGCCAAGGCACGCGAAGTGGGCGTCGGCGACGACGACATTCGCGAAGCGGTCAAGGTCGGCCAGCAGGTCAGACGCGGCGCCAGCGCCAAAATGGACCGCTTTGCCGCAGAGCAGGTCGGCGGTCAGAGCGAGCCGCTGCCAGCGGCCGGTTGCGAGTGTCGATGAGCGCTCATCCAGTTGCGCCATCCCAATCCATTTCTCCTATAGACGGAAGGAAACATCATGAAGAAACTCGAAATCTTTGATCCCGCGATGTGTTGCTCGACCGGCGTCTGCGGTGTCGACGTCGATCCGGCGCTGGTTCAGTTCGCGGCCGACCTGCAGTGGGTCGCCGAGCAGGGCGTCGAGGTCAAGCGCTACAACCTCGGCCAGGAGCCGCAGGCGTTCGCCGAAAATCCGGCGGTGGTCAAGGAAATGGAGGCCGGCATCGATCGTCTGCCGGTCATTGCGATTGACGGCCACATCGTCGCCACCGGCGCCTACCCGTCGCGAATCCAGTTGGCGCAGAAGCTTGGCCTCAAACTGGCGAGTGCCGACAAACCGCACATCAAGATCGGTGGCGGCTGCTGCAACCCGAAATCCGGGTGCTGCTGATGCCGCTGCCGGAGAACGCCACCCGTTACCTGTTCTTCACCGGCAAGGGGGGCGTCGGCAAGACGTCATTGTCGTGCGCGACGGGACAGGCCTTGGCCGAGTCGGGAAAGCGCGTGCTGATCGTCAGCACCGACCCGGCGTCGAACCTCGACGAAGTGCTCGAAACCGCGCTGGGCAGTCGCCCGCTGCCGGTGACTGCCATCCCCGGCCTGTTCGCGCTCAACATCGACCCCGAGGCCTCGGCGCGCGCTTACCGCGAGCGCATGGTCGCGCCGTATCGCGGCATCCTGCCACCATCGGCAATCGCCAGCATGGAAGAACAGTTTTCCGGCGCGTGCACGGTCGAGATCGCCGCCTTTGACGAATTCGCCAGGCTGCTCGGCGACCCGGCGAGCACCGCCGACTTCGATCACGTGATCTTCGACACCGCGCCGACCGGACACACCCTGCGCCTGCTGACGCTGCCGTCGGCGTGGAGCGGCTTCATCGCTTCGTCCACAGGCGGGGCGTCGTGCCTCGGGCCACTCGCCGGACTCGAACAACAGAAGACTTTGTACGCCGCTACCGTCGAACGTCTGGCCGACCCGCAGCAGACTCGCGTGGTGCTGGTTGCCCGCGCCGACGCCGCATCGCTGCGTGAGGCCGAGCGCACGCGTGGCGAACTCGCCGAGCTGGGCGTGAGCAATCTGCAACTGGTGGTCAACGGACTGTTTGCCAGCGCGTCAAGCGACGACCGCATCGCCGCAGCGCTGTCCAAACGCAGCGCCGACGCACTGCAGGACATGCCGGCCGGAATCGCCGGATTGCCGCGCCAGGCCGTTGCCTTCCTGCCGCGCGGAACGGTCGGCCTGGCGGCGTTGCGCAGCGTCTTTACGCCGTCGCTGGCCGAGCAGCCTCTGACGCCGAGTAAGGCGACGACGGCCTTGCCGCCCGGCCTGCCGGCGCTGATCGACGAGCTCGCGGCCGCCGGCCGTGGCGTGATCATGACCATGGGCAAGGGCGGTGTCGGCAAAACGACGATTGCTGCGGCGATCGCCGTCGCCTTGGCCGGTCGTGGCTTCAAGGTCCGGTTGTCGACCACTGATCCGGCGGCGCATGTCGCCTCTGCCGTTGAAAGGGGCCTTCCTGGCCAGTCGATCAGTCGCATCGACCCCGCAGCGGAAGTGACGGCCTATACGCAGGAAGTTCTGGCACGCGCCGGCAAGAATCTCGATCCTTCGGCTCGCGCCCTGCTCGAAGAAGACCTGCGTTCGCCATGCACCGAGGAGATCGCCGTCTTCCGTGCCTTCGCGCGCGAAGTCGATGGCGGCGAGCAAGGCTTTGTCGTCCTCGATACCGCGCCGACCGGGCACACCATCCTGCTGCTCGACGCGGCGCAGGCGTATCACCGCGAAGTGTTGCGCACGCGCGGCGAGATGCCCGAAGCGGTCACTCAGTTGCTGCCGCGCCTGCGCGACCCGGCCTTCACCCGCGTCATCGTCGTGACGCTGGCCGAAGCCACGCCGGTGCATGAAGCCGAGCGACTCCAGGACGATCTGGCGCGCGCCGGAATCAAACCTTTCGCCTGGGTGATCGAACAAAGTCTGCTCGCCAGCGGAACTCGCGATCCTTTGCTGTCCTTGCGTGGCGACTATGAGCTTCCCTTCATTCGCCGCGTCGCCGATGAGCTCGCGCCGCGTTGTGCGCTGGTTCCCTGGTTGGCGGTGGCACCGGTCGGGATCGCTGGCCTCAAACAACTGGCAGCCTAGGCGATGAGCAAAGCGGCCAGTCGGAATTGCCACGACCGGGCGTGGCAACAGCACCAGCGTGAAATCCAGGGTTTTTGCGAGCACCGCGCCGGCAGCGTCGCCGAGGCCGACGACCTGTTGCAGGAGGTCTTTGTCAAGGTTCTGCTGCAGGGCAGGGCGTTCTGCGAACTCGACAATCCGCGCGCCTGGTTGTTTCGCGTGGCGCGCAACCTGATCATCGACCGCCGGCGGCTGACCAAAACGCGGGAACCGCTGCAGCCGTTGCCCGACGAGCTGTCGGCGCCACCCGCAGCCGAAATCGAGCCGGTCGATCTGCTGACGCATTGCCTGCCGAGCGTCCTGTCCAATCTTTCGGCCAAGGACCGCGAAGCCATCGTGCTCTGCGAACTGCAGGGCGTGACGATGAACGACTACGCGAGACAACTCGGGCTCTCGCTGCCGGCGGCCAAGTCGCGTCTGCAGCGCGCACGTCTTCGTTTGCGTTCGCGCCTGGTCAAGAACTGCAAAGTGTCGTACGACGGCGCGGGAAAGCTCTGTTGTTTCGTCGCCGCTTCGGCAGCGGATTCCTCGTTGAAAACCGCCTGAGAGAAATGCTGCATCCGATTTGACCAGCCTGCGTCAACACCTCCGAACGCACATTATTTTCGGAGGTTTCAATGTCTGCCGCTGCAACCCAATCTAGACGCCTGACCTACTGGCTCGTCGGCCTGCCGATCGCGGCGCTGGTCTGGTTTTTCCTGTTCACCCATATGGCCGATTTCGCCGATGGCGTCGTCGCGCTGCTGCACTTGAGCCGTGCGACCAGCCTCGGCGAGGCCGTGCACTTCTTTTTCTTCGATACGCCGCACGTCCTGCTGCTGCTGGTCGGCGTCGTTTTCGTGATGGGCCTCGTGCAGACCTTTTTCACGCCGGAGCGAACGCGCGCCTTGCTGCACGGCAAGCGTCTGGGCGTCGGCAACGTGCTGGCGGCGAGTCTGGGAATCGTCACGCCGTTCTGCTCGTGCTCGGCGGTGCCGCTGTTCATCGGCTTCCTTTCGGCCGGCGTGCCGCTGGGAGTGACCTTCTCCTTCCTGATTTCGGCGCCGATGGTCAACGAGGTCGCGCTGGTTCTGCTCTTCGGGATGTTCGGCTGGCAGGTCGCAGCGCTCTATCTGGTTATGGGACTGCTCGTTGCCATCGTTTCCGGGCTGGTCATCGGCCGCCTGCGAATGGAGCGCCATCTCGAGGACTGGGTGCAGAAGATCCTGGTGGTCCAGGCAACAAGCCAGGACGTTGTCGCGATGCGCTGGGTCGAGCGCTTCGAATTCGCCTGGGGTCACATCGGACAGATTTTCGGCCGGGTCTGGCCTTACGTGGTGCTCGGCATCGCGCTGGGCGCGGTAATCCACGGCTATGTCCCCGAGGATTTCATGGTCTCGATCATGGGCAAAGAAGCCTGGTGGTCGGTGCCGCTCGCCGTGTTGCTGGGCGTGCCGATGTACACCAACGCCGCAGGAATCATCCCGGTGGTCCAGGCCTTGATCGGCAAGGGCGCGGCGCTGGGTACCGTGCTCGCTTTCATGATGGCGGTGATCGGCCTCTCGGCGCCGGAGATCGTCATCCTGCGCAAGGTGCTCAAACCGGCGTTGATTGCGACTTTTGTCGGCGTGGTCTCGGTCGGCATCCTGATCGTCGGCTACGTGTTCAACGCCGTGCTTTGAGTCAATCAGAAAGGAAGGTGAATTTCGCTGTTTCAACCGCTGCTGTTCGATAGATAGCAAGTCTCCAAAAACCGTACGTCATCCCCTGAGAGGAAGAGAAATGAAAAAGCTGGAAATCTATGATCCGTCTGCCTGCTGTTCGAACCAGATCGATCCGGTAGCCGAGCAAATCGCCGACGATTTGCGTTGGCTCGCCGAACAAGGCGTCGAAGTCAAGCGCTACAACTTCGCGCGCGAGCCGCAGGCGTTTGCCGCCAACGCCGAGGTGCTCAAGGAAATGGGCGCGGTGATGGACCGTCTGCCGATCACCGTCATCGATGAAAAAATCGTCGCCGTCGGGGCCTACCTTTCGCGCGATCAACTGGCGCAGAAGCTCGGCCTTGCCGACCAACGAACAGCAGGCTGCTGCGCGCCGAAGACCTGCTGCGGCTGATGGCGCTTGCCGGAAGGTGCGCCTGTTGCCTGGATGCGTAGGCCACCATCTCGCGGTGGTGGCTGCGCAGAAATCAGGGCAGGCGGTAGGCGACCAGGTTCGATTTGTCGGAAAACATTTTTTCGGCAATCCGCCTGGTTCTCAGCAGCGGTGCGGTGCTCCTGAGTTCGGGAAACTCCTGAAACAAGGCTTCCTCGTCAGCGTCTTCTGAGACGATCACCCGCGGATTGCCTGAATCAGAGAGCTGCTGCCTGGTCTCGACGATGGCGATGGCTTCTTTCGGGTTGAGATAGAACACCAAGGTCGTGTTGGGATGTTTGTAAAACGCCACTTTTTCATTCGTTTGCAGCTGCTGGTTGAGCGAAACTGCGAACGGCCTGATTTGGCGATAGCTGTCGATCCCCGGTAAAACCAGGCCAAAAACGACGGCCATTTCGAGCGCCGAGACGAGCAGCAGGATCGACAGGAACTGACCGGACGGCGTGTCGTCCAGTCCGGTGAGCCGTTGCAGGATGGTCGTGCGCTTGCCAAGCGCCGCGGCGGCAAGCAGCGCGGCGGCCAACAACGTGACCGCCGAGCCCATCCAGAATTCGGTCGGCAACGACGTACTCTTGACGTAAGTGCGAACGACGATCGGCATCGAGATCAACAGCACGGCGCCGACGCTCAGTACGGCCAGCGTCGCAAAGATGGCCGGGCGTCGCCATCGATGTGCTTCGGCATTGGCCAGGTAAGCCCCGATCAACATCATGCAGAACGGCATGATCGGCAAGATGTAATACCAACGCCTCGATCCCGACAAGGTGAAGAACAGAAAAACAAGCGCCAGAGCGTCGAGCAACCACCGTTCAGATTGACTTGCCTTGGCGTACCTCGGTACGTAATAGAGCAGGGCGGCAACGAGCAGAAAAGCCCAGGGCAAGACGATGCGGGGGACCTCGTACAAGTAGCTGTAGAAAGGATCGACATGGTCGAAAGGGTTGAAGAAGCGAACGATGTTTTCGCGAATCAACAGATCGAGCCCGGACAACTGGTTGTGTTGCGCTTCGACGCCAGGCGGCAAGGGCTGCAACGATGCGCCCAGGTACGGCAGAAAAAAGAACAGCAGGGCAACCAGCAGCGCAGCAAGATGGTAGAAATTTAGGTGTTTCTTCCATCGTCGCTGGCGCAACAACCACGGGGCGATGATCAGTAGCGGGACGACAAAGGCGGTCAGACCTTTGAGCTGGGATCCGACGGCACAGATCACGTAGAAAACCAGGTAGGACGCGAAATCGGTTCGCTCGCGCCGCTGGACAAACCAGGCCACTGCCGCCGTGATCAGCGCCATGTTCGATATTTCCGCCGACGCCGTGTGCGTCCAGAACAGAAAGCCGTAGCTGGTAATGATCAGACAGGCGCACAGCCACGCCGTACGACGGTCAAACAAGTCCTGGGCGATCTTGTACGAACAGAACAAGGCCAGTAACCCGGCCACTGCGCCTGGCAACCTGACAGTGAATTCGTTCAATGCCTGCGTGACAATGGCGAAGAATCCGATGAGCCAGTAGGACAACAGCGGCTTGTCAAAGTAGATCTCGCCGTTGATGGTCGGATGAAACCAGTCGTTGTGCGACAACATGTTCCTGGCGATCTCTGCCCAACGATCTTCGGACCCGCTCAGCGATTTCTGTCCGAGCCCGAAAAATAGAAGAAAAAAGACGACGGCAAGGTAGAACAAACCAATCATTGCCGACGGACACGACGGCCGTTGGCAGGCGTTACGGTTGAACGTCAAAGTACACCTCCTCGATTGGTCGGTTTTTTGGACCGTGGCGGTCCACAAGCATCTGGCGCCGGATTTTATACGAACCGACTCGGCAGATCCTCGGCGTCTGAAATCAGGCTTTGGATCGCTGCCAACGAATTTTTAGGTCCGGTGCGTCACCACCGCCACCGCGGGAATCGGCGAACTCGGCAAGAATGGTGCGCTGCTCGGTTCGCGCATTTTACCTTTTTATCCTGCTGAGCCGATCCGTTTGCCCGACAGGTAGCGATAGCGGGTCCTGCCGTAACGCACCTGTCCCTCGTCCTTGAATTGATCAAGGTCGAGTTGGCCAGAAGACTCATCGGCCAGCACCACGGTATCCGGTTGGCGGGCCAAGGTTTCATGCAATTGCGCTATCGTTGCTATCGTCGGCACCCGGTGTTGCAGGTAAAAGGAAGCCGCGCCGCGCATGCGCTCGCTCGGCTGGTAGAGCGCGACCGGGCGGCCGGCGCCGGAAAAGAGCGCCAGGGGGTCCATCACCCGCTTGGCCGACTGCAATTGGCCATCGTGCGGAGTCACCAGGCCGTAGTACGCCACGGAAGTGACCAGCAGAACGCCCACCGCACCGGCCAGCAAGTGAAAGACGCGCAGTTGGGGGACCGATCGCCACATGAAATAGAGCGGCAGCCCGGCCAGCAGCAAAGAGACACCGGCGACACCGGGAAGGCCAATCTGCACCAGACGGAAGACGACATAAAACAGCGCGCCTGAAAAAATGCTCGCTTGCATGGCGGCGAGCCACTTGGCGACCTTCGCGGCTTTGGCCGTGGTTTCTGAGCTCGTCTGGATAAACGAAACGAGATAGTCGGCCAGGAAGGCCGCCGCCGCGGGATAGATCATCAGCAGATACGAAGGCCGTTTGCCTGCCGAGAGCGAAAGCAGGACGAGGGGCGCGACCAGCCAGCAGAGCAAGAAGACTCTGCGGCGATCGATCTTGAGCACCTTGAGCGACTGCCAGATCGCGATATACAAGAGGAACGACCACGGCTGAAAGCTTTGCGGGAGGTTCTTCAGGTAGAAATAGAAGGGTTCGGCGTGCGCCCCGCCTGAATAATCGCCCTGAAATCGCCCAACGCTGTTGGCCCAGACGACTTCCCTGACCGGTTCGATGCCCTGGGTCGCGAAGATCAGTGCCAGCCAGGCGAGAATCGGCAGCAGTCCGAGCAACGAGAAAAGCGCGGGCCTGACCCACTTTGAAAGCGTAAAGCGCTGGTCGAAATGAAACGACTCGATCAGCAGATAGCTCAGCACCACGATGCCGGGAACCGCCAGTCCGACTACCCCCTTGGCCAGGGTGGCGACGGCGATACCCGCCGAAAAGCCGAGCCACAGCGCCTTCGAACCGTCTTCACGGGTGAAATAGAAAGACAGCACCGCCAGGCTGACGCCGAAAGCCAGCAACATGTCCTGTCCGGCGGTCTGCGCGTATTCCAGAAAAGCGCCCATGGTGATCAGCAGCGTTCCGCTGAGCAAGATGTGCCAATCCTTCTGATTCGACTTGCGATAGAAAAACGCGAAGAGCAGCACGGTGGCGATTGCGGCGAGCGCCGAAGGCAGTCGCGGCGCAAACGCCTGATAACCGAAAGAACCGATCGAAGCGGCTTGCAGCCAATAGCTCAGCGGCGGTTTTTCGAGAAACGGCTCGCCATTGAGCGACGGCAGCAGGAAATTGTGGCTCTGCAGCATTTCAGCGGCGACGCCAGCCTCTCTTGGCTCGGTCGAGCCGCTCAGATCGGCACGGTTGAGCGTAATGAACACCAGCAGGCATGCGACCACGGCGAGCATCAGCCCGGGCTTGAGCCAGGGGGGCAAACGAAAATCCATCAGACGTCCTCTTCTTTTAGTTCGCGGATTCGAATTCGGGAAGCCTGTGCATCAAGGGCGAGCCGAACCCACTGCGCCGTTCAGATTAACATCTTTGGCTTTTGATTTTCGCGACCGTGTTGGTTGGGCGACGCCTTGTCGCACCTGAAAAACGCTTTAGAGCGGCTTGGCACGAGATTCGCGGTCAACACGCCAGCGCTTTGCCGTGCTAATTTTGCTCTCTGCGGTCAGTCTTCGTGAGCGGGAGTAAAAATGGAATCAGGGGTTCCGTCATCGTCAAGTTATACGTGTCACCACAAGGCGTGGCGGCAACACCAGGCCGAGATCCGCGGTTTTCTCGTCAATCGCGCCGGCAGTGCTTTCGACGCCGACGATCTGCTGCAGGAGATTTTTCTCAAGGCGCTGCTGCTGGGCAAGGACTTCTGCGTCATCGACAACCCGCGCGCCTGGCTGTTTCACGTCGCGCGCAACCTGTTGGTCGATCGCCTGCGTCTGACCCGCGAACAGGTGCCGCTGCCCGACGATTTATGCGCCGAATCGGCGCCGGCGTTCGCCGCGGTCGATCTGCTGAGCCACTGTCTGCCGCGAGTGCTGTCCGAACTCTCGCCCGAAGATCGTGAAGCGGTCACGCTCTGCGACATGCAGGGGGTGACTCAGAAGGACTATGCGCAACGTTTCGGCCTTTCTCTACCGGGCGCCAAGTCGCGCTTGCAGCGCGCTCGCCTTCGTCTGCGCTCGCAACTGGCCGACGCTTGCCAGGTGCGCTTTGATGAAGCGGGGAAGGTCTGTTGTTTCGTTCCCCGTCCGCCGCTCGATCCGGCCGCTTAAGCGGGCACTGCAGTATCGCCGGTAAGACGCCTCAGCCGGACTTGAGCCAGCCGGCGATTTCATCCTTGCTCGGCATGCGTCCGGAAACCTTGACCTTCTCGTCGATCACCAGCGCCGGCGTCGTCATGATCGGGTAGGCCATGATCTTGTCGAGCTCGCGAACGTGCTCGAACTGCGCGTCGATACCGAGTTCGGCCGCCGCTTCGCGGGTCAGTTGTTCGAGTCGCTGGCACTTGGCGCAGCCGCTGCCGAGGATCTTGATCAGCATGGGGTGTCTCCTGTCAGGTCAAATAAGCGCTTAGCCGACGGCGAGGCGTTGCGCGCGCTCGATGAGGTGCACGGCAACGGCCAAGGCCAGGATGAAGCCGCCGACGATCAGCGCCAGCGTCGTCAGCGGCGTGCCGTCGACCCAGGCGCCGTAGGTCAGTCCGGCGGCGGTCGAAAACAGCGCGACCAGACCGACGTAGGTCCAGGCCTTGAGCTTGCCGATGATCGCCGAGGTGATCAGGATGCTTTGCAGTGACAGTTCCGGGTCGGCCATCAGATAGGCGATCAGCGGCCCCGGATGCATGCCGAGCGAAAGGAACATCTTGGCGATCGGCACCTCGACCAGCGTCGGGAAGTACATGAAGACGCCGAACACGACGCCAGCGAGATTGGCCAGCACGGTGTTGCTGCCGGCGATGAACTCGACCCACTCGGGCTCGATGAAATTGCGGATCACGCCGACCAGAAAAACACCGACGACCAGCAGCGGAAAAATCATCTTGATGAAACGCCAGGTCTCCCATAGCCACTGCTGCATGTCCCAGAGTTCGAAGCGGCGCGCCAGCGGAATCAGCGACGCGCACAACAGCGCGACCGCGACGCTGCGCCCGGTGAGCGTGAGTGCCAGTCCGGCCCCGTCGGCGCGAACGATGAGCGCAGCGAAGACGAGGGTGATCGATGTCAGGCCGAGCGTGAGGTGAGTCAGCCGGTTAACGCCGCGATCGACCTGTCCCAGTCCGCGCCAAGCCGCCAAGCCGATCGCCAAGAGCAGCATGATCAGCGCCAGCCCTTGCAGGCTCAGTCCTTCCTCGCCCTTGAGCGCATTGATCGGCAGCCAGCGATCGAGCAGCGCCTGCGCCGAGCTGGCGCCATCCCAGGGCACGATGGCGCTGAGCAGCGGCGCGCTCAGCCAGTCGACCTTGAGCGTCCCGACGATCAACAGCGCGACGAGCACGGCGAGAAAGACCAGCGTCTGGCGCGCAATGGTGACAGAACCGTGGCCGCGGTCAGCGAATGCAGCGTTGTTCGCCGTCCGTGCCGCGTCTTCGCGACGATAGATCAGCGCCATCAGCAGGCCGATGCCGACGCCGAAGCACAGCGCCAGAACGATTCGCGCAATCGCGAAGTCGGCGCCGAGCGCCACCCCGGTGTACGAGAGCGCGAGAATGTTGGCGGCTGGAGCGAAAAAGAGAAAGGTGATCGCCGGCCCGAGGCCGGCGCCCTTGCTGTAAATGCCCGCGAACAGCGGCTGGATGGTGCACGAACAGACCGCCAGCAGGCTGCCGGCACCGGCCGCCGCCGGGTAGGAAAGGGTCTTTGGCGCGTCGGGGCCGAGAAAGCGGATGATCGATTGTTGGGGCACCAGCGCAGCCAGCGCGCCGGCGATAAAGAAGGCGGGAACCAGGCAGAGCAGGACATGGGCCGCGAGATATGAGGCCAGGCTGGCCGCTCCGCTCTGCAAGGTGCTGACGAGAATGTCCATGGGGTCAATATAGAGCCGGGGTCGTGGCAATGCCACGCCGAATGATCGACCTCAAAAAATAGGCGTGAATTCTCTGACGATCGGTGCATCCTTTTCGTCCCTCGTTCGTCTCCTTGGGCATGACCATCGTGTTTCTATGACTGGAGCCCAATTTTGTACGCACGTTCTGATGACATTTCCGCTACCGCGCTCACCCCTTGGCTGGTCGGCATCCCTCTTGCGGCGATCGCCTGGCTGTTCGCCTACAGCTATCTCGCGGAGTTCGCCGATGCCGTGGTTGCGGCGCTGCAGCTGAGTCGCGCTACCCCTTTCGGCGAGGCGCTGCACTTCTTCTTCTTCGATACGCCGAAGGTTCTGCTGTTGCTCGTCGCCATCGTCTTCGTGATGGGTATCGTGCAGACCTTTTTCGCACCCGAGCGCACGCGTGCCTTGCTCTCGGGCAAGCGCGTCGGCGTTGGCAACGTGCTGGCGGCGAGCCTGGGAATCGTCACGCCGTTCTGTTCGTGCTCGGCGGTGCCGCTGTTCATCGGTTTTCTCTCGGCCGGCGTGCCGCTGGGCGTCACCTTTTCCTTCCTGATTTCGGCGCCGATGGTCAACGAAGTCGCGCTGGTGCTGCTCTTCAGCATGTTCGGCTGGAAGATCGCAGCGCTCTATCTGGTCATGGGACTGCTGGTCGCCATCGTCGCCGGCTTCGTGATCGGCAAGCTCAAGATGGAGCGTTTTCTTGAAGACTGGGTGCAGAAAATCCAGGCCGGGCAGGGCGTGGTGCACACCGATCAGGCGATCGACTGGGTCGAACGTTTCGAGGCCGGCGGGGCGCACGTCAAAGGGATCGTCGGCAAGGTCTGGCCCTATATCCTGCTCGGCATCGGGCTGGGGGCGGCGATCCACGGTTTCGTTCCCGAGGACTTCATGGCCTCGTTCATGGGCCGCGACGTGTGGTGGGCAGTTCCCGCTGCGGTCGTCCTCGGCGTGCCGATGTACACTAATGCTGCGGGCATAATACCGATCGTCGAGGCGCTGATCGGCAAGGGCGCGGCGCTGGGAACGGTGCTCGCCTTCATGATGGCCGTCATCGCGCTTTCGGCGCCGGAAATGATCATCCTGCGCAAGGCGCTGAAGCCAACGCTGATCGCCACCTTCGCCGGCGTCGTGGCGACGGGGATCATGCTCGTCGGTTACGTGTTCAACTCTGTGCTGTAAGAAAGAGTCGCTCTGTTTCTCGTCGCCAATTTTTATGGAAAGGAAACCGTCATGTTCAATACTGTGGGTTTTATCGGTTCAGGACGCATCGCGCGGATCATGTTGGGCGGCTGGGCCAAGGCCGGCGCGCTGCCGGTCAACATCGTCGCGTACGACACCAACCCGGCGGCAGTTGCCGCGCTGCAAGCCGATTTTCAGTCGGTCAAAGCGGCGACCCTGGACGAAGCGGCTGGCGCCGATCTCGTCTTCGCTGCGCTGCATCCGCCGGTCATGCCCGAGATGCTGGCCGCTATCGCCGGGAAGCTCAAGCCGCAGGCGGTTTTCTGTTCGCTCGCACCGAAGGTCAAACTGGCTGCGCTCAAGGAAAATCTGGGTGGTTTCAATCGCTTGGCGCGAATGAACCCCAACTCGCCGAGCATCATCGGCGAAGGATATAACCCGATCGTCTTTGCCGACGAGCTGCCGGCGACGGCGCGCGATCAAGTGCTGGCGGTGTTGAAACCGCTCGGGCAGAGCCCGCAAGTTGCCGAGAATCTGCTCGAGAGCTACGCCGTCATCAGCGCCATGGGGCCGACCTATTTCGGCTTTCAGTTTGCCGAGCTCGAGACCTTGGCCAATTCCTTCGGTCTCGACCGGCAGGCCGCTCGCCAAGCCCTCCAGGCGATGCTAGTCGGCACCGCCGACATGCTCTTCGCCAGCGACCTGCCGACCGCCAAAGTCCTCGACCTGGTTCCGGTTCGCCCGATGGCTGAATACGAGGCCGAAATCACCCAGATGTTGAAAAAGCAAGTCGGCGGGATTTTCGCCAAGCTGACCAGTTGATCAACGCTCCCCTCGATTGAAAAAGGAAATCACCATGAAAGACGTCAAAATTCTCGGCACCGGCTGTGCCAATTGCAAGAACACGCTGGCGCTGGTCGAGGCCGTCGCCCGCGAAAGAAACGTCCCGATCGCCCTCGAGAAAGTCGAGGAGCTGCCGATGATCATGGGCTACGGCGTAATGTCCACGCCCGGCGTGGTGATCGACGGCGTGGTCGTGCACGCCGGCGGCGTCCCCGCCAGAAGCAAGGTCGAGAGCTGGTTCTAAATCCTGGCGGCGCCGCTTTCATCTCGGGCATTGCAGGCAATGCTTTCGAGATTTCTGCGGCGCGTCTGTCACGCCCCCTCGGTACTCATGTCGAGGTTCTGCAAGAGCGTCGCCGCGTGGGTCGGCGACAGCGTGCCGCTGATGATTCGCTCTTCGATCAGCGGCAGATTCATTCGCACATAGGGGTGGTTGTAGAAATCCCGCTTGAGTTGTTCGGCGATGAGGTTGTGCATCCAGTCGAGGTTCTGCCGCTGCCGCCGCTTTTCGAAAACACCCGAAGCGCGCGTGTTGTCGCAGAAGGCCTCGACGGCAACCCATAGCTGGTCGATACCGTCGCCAGTGGTCGCCGAGCAGGCCAGAGCCTGCGTCTGCCAGCCCTCGGTCGACGGCTGCAGGTAGTGCACGATGCGTTGATAGCCGGCGCGTGCCGTCTCGGCGCGCTGCTTGTTGCCACCGTCGGCCTTGTTCACGACGATCAGGTCGCAGCGCTCCATCACGCCCTTCTTGATCCCCTGTAGTTCGTCGCCGGCGCCAGCGATCTGCAGCAACAGGAAGATGTCGACCATCGAGCGCACGGTGATTTCGCTTTGCCCGACGCCGACCGTCTCGACGATGATCACGTCGAAGCCGGCCGCCTCGCAGACGATCATCGTCTCGCGGCTTTTGCGCGCGACGCCACCGAGTGCGCCACTCGACGGCGACGGGCGGATGAAGGCGTTGGCATGGTGTGACAGCAATTCCATTCGTGTCTTGTCGCCGAGGATGCTGCCGCCCGAGAGGCTGCTGCTCGGATCAATGGCGAGCACCGCGAGCTGGTGCCCGGCGGCGCAGAGTTTGCAACCGAGCGTTTCGATCAGCGAACTCTTGCCGGCGCCGGGAACGCCGGTGATGCCGACGCGGATCGCTTTGCCCGAGTGTGGCAGCAGGCGGGCGATCATCTGCTGCGCCATCGCCTGGTGCTGCTCGGCGTTGCTCTCGACCAGCGTGATCGCTCGCGCCAGGATCGTTCGATCGCCCGACAGCACGCCGTCGACGTAATCGTCGACCGAAAGATCGCGGCGGCGTGTCGTTGAGCATTGGACTATGCTGCTGGCCGGTCCGCCGCCGGTGTTTTCGGAAACCCATTCCGGGCTGTGGTGCGTATCTTGGCTCATTCGTTTAAGCCTTTATGGTCATCGAAAAAACGTTGGCGCCGAGCTGCATGCGTTGTTCCGGGTTTTCGGCGATGCGTTTGTTGACGGCAAAAATGCCGTAGGCGACGAAGGGCGCCGAAGCGAGCGTCCAGCCGACGACGTGTTCGATAGGCAGGAAGCCTTCCATGATGTGCATTTTTTTCTCCTCTGCGACGATGGACAGGCCATTCGAGGGGATCGGTTGCAGGACGGAAGAAGAGCCGCTGGAGCGAGTTGAGGACAGTACTGAAACAAGCACAGGTCAACGGCAAATCAACTGAACCTATCCCTTTTCCCCGGGGATGGCACGACGTTTGATTTAGGCCGGTCTTCTGGCTCGCCTTCGTCCTTGTTTACCGACCTTCCCGTGCGAACACAGTGGCGTAGGGTAAATTCGTCAGGCTTACAGCAGCGGGGGCTGCGCCGGAATGTCTGATGGTCAGAGTCACCGGCTTCCCGTTTCACCCGCCCCACGGAAGTGGAGCTGGGCACCTAAAACAGCGGCCATTCTACGACGGCTTTTGGCCGGGGCCAACAATTTCTCGCTCGGTTTGTGTTGGCGCAGCGCAATGTTGGCCTGCGTCAATGGTGGAAAAATTCTTTTCTTAAACGCAACTGTGTTGCATATGAAGTTGCGTTGTGTTCAAATCTAACGTCTTGCCAATCGACTCAATTTTCAATCCCGGGAGACGGCCGTGCGCCTGATTCGAACTGCCTGCTGCATTGCCCTGACACTGCCTTTGTTCGCTCATTCCGCGCCGGCGCACGTGCACGGCGTCGCCAAGATGGATCTGGCGGTCGACGGCAACAAACTGACGCTGTCGATGGAGATGCCGCTCGACAACCTCGTCGGCTTCGAGCATCTGCCCAAGACCGACAAGCAGAAGGCGGCGCTTGCCGAGGCCATGGCATCGTTGAAGAACGCCGCCGATCTCTTCGTCCCGACCGTAGCGGCAGGCTGCAAAGTGGACACGGTCGATGTCGGCGACCCTTTCCCGGGCGGCAAGGCCAAGGCCGACGGACACGCCGACGTCGATGCGGACTATGTTTTTCGCTGCGCCCAGCCGGCCGCGCTCAAAGGGCTTGAAACGAAGCTCTTCAAGCGCTTCGGCCGGCTGCACCGGGTCGACGTGCAGCGCGCGACCGCGGCCGGGCAGGGGGCAGCGACGCTGACCCCGGAGCAGCCGGGAATGAACTGGTGAGCGTGGTGAACGTTGTGAGCGATGAGGGTTGGCGGTGAGCCTGATCGGCACGGCGATAGAACTCGATCAGGTGCTCTACCGCTGGCCCGGGCAAGCCGAGGCCTGCCTGGACATCCCGGCGCTTTCCGTCGCCGCTGGCGAGCGAGTCTTTCTCTACGGTCCGAGCGGCAGCGGCAAGAGCACGCTGCTCGGGCTGCTCGGCGGCGTCAATGTCGCCCAGCGCGGTCGCGTCAGCGTCCTCGGCCGGGAGATGAGGGCGATCGGCGCGCGCCAGCGCGACCGCTTGCGCGCGGCGCATATCGGTTTCCTGTTTCAGCAGTTCAATTTATTTCCCTGGTTGTCGGCGATCGACAACGTGCTGTTGCCGGCAAGCTTTTCGGCCGAGCGCAAGGTCCGCGCGACGAGCGAGCGTCCTTTGCGCGACGAGGCGGCTCGCCTGCTGACCCAGCTCGATCTGGCGCCGTCGCTGTGGGGCAAGAGCGCGGCCGAATTGAGCGTCGGCCAGCAACAACGCGTCGCCGCGGCGCGCGCCTTGATCGGGCGTCCGCAAATCGTGATTGCCGACGAGCCGACCTCGGCGCTCGACGCGGCGCGTCAGCTCGCTTTCGTCGATCTGCTGCGGCGTGAGTGCGCCGCCGCGCAGGCGACGCTGATCTTTGTGAGCCATGACGAGCGGCTGGCGGTGCACTTCGATCGGCAGATCTCGCTCGTCGACGTCAATCGCGCAGCGAACCGGGCCGAACTGCAGGGGAGCGCGTCATGATGGCGATGCTCAAGCTGGCAGCGCACAGCGCCTGGGCGCGTCGTTTGACGCTGGGCGTCACGCTTTTTTCCATCGCCATCAGTACCGCGATGCTGCTTTCAGTCGAGCGGATCCGTTTGAACGCACGCCAAAGCTTCACGCAATCGGTGAGCGGCGTCGATCTGGTCGTCGGCGCGCGAACCGGCGGCGTGCAATTGATGCTCTACTCGGTCTTTCATGTCGGTCAGGCGACCAACAACATCGAGTGGACGAGCTTTGCCGCGCTGGCCGGCCATCCCGCCGTCGCTTGGGCGATCCCGCTGTCGCTCGGCGATTCGCACCGCGGCTTTGCGGTGCTCGGCACGTCGGCTGAGTATTTCCCGCGTTTCCGCTACGGCGACGGCCGGTGGCTCAAGTTTAGCGACGGCAAGGCGTTTTCCCGGGTCTTCGAAGCCGTGATCGGCAGCGAGGTCGCGGCCCGCCTCAACTACCGGGTCGGCGACTCGATCACCTTGACCCATGGCTTCGGCAACCAGGCGCTGACCGAGCACGCCGACAAGCCGTTTGCCATCGTCGGCATCCTCGAAGCGACCGGGACCGCCGTCGACCGGACCGTGCATATCAGCCTCGAGGCGATGACCGCACTGCATCTTGACTGGGTCGCCGGAGCGCCGGTTCCTGGCCTTTCCATCCCGCAGAATTACGTTGAGAAGTTCGATCTGCGACCCAAGGAGATCACTGCGGCGCTGATCGGACTCAAGAGCCGCGCCGACGTCTTCCGCATGCAGCGTTTCGTCAACGAGTTTCGCGGCGAGCCGCTGCTGGCGGTGATGCCGGGGGTGGCGCTCGACGAGCTGTGGCAGACTATCGGCATGGTCGAGCGCGCGCTTTTTGCTGTCTCCGCGCTGGTGATCGTCGTCGGGCTGTGTGGCCTGGTGTCGACCTTGCTCGCGGGACTCAATGAACGCCGCCGCGAGCTGGCCATCTTGCGTGCGCTGGGCGCCGGGCCTGGCGACGTGTTCATGATGCTGGCCATCGAGGGCGTGCTGGTGACGACGGCGGGGGCCATGCTCGGCGTCGCCGTCCTGTATGCCGCAACGCATCTGGCGGCAGGCTGGTTGCTCGCGCAGCTTGGCGTCGTGATTGCTGCGCAGTGGCTGTCGCCGGCGGAATTCGGGCTGCTGTCGCTGGTCGTCCTGACCGGCCTGCTGGCCAGTCTGGTTCCCGGCTGGCGCGCCTGGCGGATGTCATTGGCCGACGGCCTGACGCCGCGCGTCTAGGCATCGATAGATGGCGAGGAGAAACTGGTGGCGAGAGTTTTCAAAATGCTGATGCGCCAAGGCCTGCTTGTGCTGCTCGCCTCGCTGCTGGCCATAGGCACGGCCGATGCGGCAAGCGATGGTATTTACAAAGAGCTGCAATGGGAGGCCTTGATTCCGAAGGGCTGGGATCCGGCCAAACAGTTCAAGTCGCTCGATCTATCGACGCTCAAGGACGCCGATCCGCGGGCCATGGACGCCTTGCGGGCGATGCGCAATGCCTGGGACAACGCGCCCGCCGAAGCATCGATGAACGGTCGCAACGTCCGCCTTCCCGGCTTCATGATTCCGCTCGACAAGACCGGCGAGTCGGTGCGAACCTTCCTGCTGGTGCCTTATTTTGGCGCCTGCATCCATTCGCCGCCGCCGCCGGCCAACCAGATGGTCCTGGTCGTCGTCGCCAAGCCGGTGCGCGGCTATCAGACGATGGACCCGGTATGGGTTAACGGCACGATGGAAGTGCAGCGCTCGGATTCGCCCTGGGGGAAAACCGCCTACGTGCTCAAGGCGCTCAAGGTCGAGGCTTACCAGCGCTAGGCCGCGGCGCGGATCGCGCCTAACAGTCAGTCAACAGAACGTGGTGGACAAGACCGTCATTCCGGCGGAAGCCGGAATCCAGTAACTGCGTCTCCGGCCCCTGGCTCTGCATTCCCTGTGGTCAGATTCCGGGTCCAGCCCGGAGTGACACCGCGTTCATATCGCTGCGATTCTGTATGGCTGACTACTGGCGTTGGCGAGGATCGGAACGATGCTTCATATAGAAATCGAAGAAGCCCTCATCGAGTTTTTTCAGGAGTCTACGATCTTCATAGACGGCGGGGCACAGGCCGTCGTGTTCGCGTCTGGACAAACGGACGACCAGGCGATAAGCCTGCGGGCCATCGCCGGGTGGCAGGTTGTCGGCGATCGTCGCGCCGCTTTTCTTCTCGTTCGCCAACCAGGCGGGGAACCAGGTCGCGTTGAGCTCATCGAGGTCCGCCTCGAAACTGCGCCAGTTGCGCGCGAGCTCACGATCGTCCACCTCCTCGACCAGGGCGTTGAAGCGTTGCGGCGCGAGCCAGGCGTAGCGCAAGGCTGAATTCAGGCTGGCTTCCTTTTCCCCGCAACGGTAATTCCCCAGCGCCAGCCAGCGTTGCACCGCCGCGCGCCGGTCTGCGCCGGGAAGGTCGCGGGCGGTGCGCACGGCATCGCGCGGCTGTCCTGCCCGCAAATGGAGTTCGGCGGCGAATGAGTCCGGGTGCTGCGGCCCGACGCCGGCCACTTCCGAGCGCTTGGCCAGCTCGGACCAGCAGCGGCGCAGCAGAACCGTTGCGGCGCGGCCCATCGCCTCGGTCGCGGGGACGATCCGCTCGCTGATCAAGCGCTCGGCGTCGGCAACGGCGGCTGCGCTGTCCGGCGTCCCCGGGTCATCACCAGCGGCCGGCCAGTTGGTCACGAACTCGCAGAGTAGGCGCAATTGCGCCAGCCCGGCATGGTCCGGGGCGACGTCTGCCAGCGCTTCCAGGGCTGGCCAGCAAGCCGCCCGATCGAAGCGCGCCAGCGCGGCGATCAGCGAGTTGGCGTGCTGAACCGGCAGAGAATCGGCAAAAATGTCGAGTTGTTGCATCAACGGCGATCCCTGAGCAGAAGTAGCCCGTTTGAGGAAGTTGGCATTCAACGTTCGTCGGTTATGGCGTTGTTCGGCTCTTTCATGCGTACGGGTCGATCCATCCGTATTCTTTCACGTGGTGCGCTATTTCTCCCGCGTACCATGAGCCTTCCGATTCAAGTGCCGAAAGATCGGCCAGTGCGCTTAAGGCGTCTTGCATTGCGAGGATAAGTGCCGCGAATTCTCGGATTGAAATGTCGACTTCGTGTGACCGAATGATTTCACGCAGCATTGCTACCACGTTTGGAAGCGACGACACGATTGCTTCAACAGACTGCCCCAATGTTCCACGGCCAATCTGTTCCTCTGGATCAATAAAGGAAAGCAGCTTAATAACCTGCTCCACACCGAATCGTGCAAATAGACCGCGCGCGTATGCCCGCGTTGTCTCTGACGGGCTTTTTCCATGGTAGAAAATGTCGCCGTGCCCAGGAATATGCGCGAGCCAATACAGGAGAACAGGCGGGATTTCGGCTGTCGGTCTTTCGATAAATGTGCGAACGAGTTCATCCCAAACCGCTGTCTTATTAGGGAAGCGCCGGAACAAGACTAGCAGACCAAGATAGATCTCCGACGGCTCCGTTGAATGGGCCAGCGTAAGCGCTTCCTCGAAACCCAACACGGGTGTTCTTCCAACCACCGCCGGCACGAATAAGTTGTTGAATGTGGCCGCGTTGAACTTGTTTGCTTCTGTGACCGGAAACCGAATGACTGTCGCCGTAGGGTTTGCTTCCAAATAGAGCTTGATGTTGAGCCAATAGGCTGTTTGTAACGTAGGCACATAGACTAGCCCGAAAACAGGCAACAGGTATCGGCTCCAATAAGTTCGGTGGCTTCCGATTGGGAATGCACATTCTTTGGCTTCGTGCGTGTAGTACGATGCCCCGGATTTGATTTGTACTGCGATTTGCTTGTTCAAGGGATGCTCATCCTCAATGAACTCAAGAATTGCATCTATTCCGAGATCGTTCTCCTGTTCTATTTTGAGGAACAGTGATCCACCGCTCTCAACTACGCCACGAACGAAGTTAATTCCTTCCTTTGCCGTAACGGCAGATTGTTTGTAGGTACTCATATGCTCTCAATAAAGCCGAACGTAGAAGTCGCCGGCGCTGAGCAGCTTTATCGCGAAGCGTCCGGAGGAAGGATGGGTTAAAGATGGCTTGCGGGAGTGAATACCTGCACAACTGACACTGCCCCAAATATTATTGTGAGAATAACGCCAATTACTGAAACCCATGTTGAAAAACGATTCTTTCGTTCTTGATTTTCGATTGTTGACTCAAGGAATTTAATATCTTTCGCAAGCTGTTTTAAACTATTAACACCTAGGTTGATATCATTTGAATCGTAAGCAAGCTTCAGTATGTCAAGTTGATTCCCGTACTTTGGAGATAGTGAGATAAACGGCATATCATTTTCTATTGATTTAATTATGTCTACCAGCCTTCCAATTTATTCATCGGTGAAGCTTATGGAATAATGAAGTTTAAACAGCCATGGCGTATAGCCAGTGACGCGAGCTAATAGATCCTCGCAGATGTCTACAGGAGTCCTATATCTCTTTGCGAACGCACTATTGTTTTCGGAGACTTTTCTATGGACAGATGGAAATCTGTTCATTTACTCTTAAGTTTCTGAGTTCTCGCCCAAGGATGTTTTTAATAGATCGGTAAAAATGCCTTCTTCCGCTCTTGGCTCCAAGAGGTGGGGCCGAGAAACTGGTCAACGGGTTAGGTGATATTTCTGCTTCAATGGGCGGCGCGAGTTGCCCGCAGACAGGAGCAGAAAGAGATGAGAAGACCCCGCCGTAACCACACGGCTGCATTC